>ULXT01065680.1_pt1 | contig 46964 bp, 41 predicted proteins | sample 1961571 | NCBI WGS metagenome assembly ULXT01 (sample SAMEA4835846, study PRJEB28245) | human gut metagenome | biome: gut microbiome; material: fecal sample | place: Denmark | collected 2008
GGCAACGAAACCGTAGACGGCAATGAAACCGTTAAAGGTGACTCCTTCGTTGAAGGTAATGGCCATTTTGATGGTAATGTATCCATTGGTAACCGTGATGAAAACGGTAATGCTACTGATAGTTCTGATTTAGATGTAACTGGCAATGGCAATTTTGGTGGAGATGTTAATATCGGTCATGATGGTGTAGATGAAGATGGAGACGGTACTCCTGACCGTCCCGGCAATCTTGATGTTGCTGGTGATTCTCACCTTACCGGAGATACGCAGGTTGGCAGCCGTGATGATAATGGTGCCGTTGTAGACCGTTCTGATTTGGATGTAACCGGCAATGCTAATTTAGGTGGTGACACCTTCGTTGGTTTTGATGGCGCTGATAGTAACGGTGATGGTGTTGTAGACCGTCCCGGCAATATGTATATTGCCGGTGATACCGTAATTGGCGTGCCTGGCGTTCCGGGTGCTGAATCTAATCTGCATGTAACCGGCAATACAACTATTGACCATGACCTTTATGTTGGTGGTGAAGGCCATTTTGACGGCAACCTGTATGCTCCGGATTTAATCTTCAATGGCGGTAAGTCCTTAACCGGTGAAATCAGCCGTTTGGATGGCCGCATTGATACGGCCGGTGCTAATGCCGCAGCACTTGCAGGCCTGCATCCGCTTGATTTTGACGAGGACCAGAAACTTAATTTCGCGGCAGCAGTAGGCAGCTACCAGGGTGCCAGCGCTATGGCTCTCGGTATGTTCTACCGTCCGGATGACCGTACAATGTTTAACCTCGGCGGAACTTTCGGCAACCGTGAAAACATGGCAACCCTCGGTATCAGCTTCGCGCTTGACGGCCCGAATGCTGTTAAACGTTCCAGTAAAAAACAGATGCAGCGGCAGATTGTTGAGCTGACAGCAGCAAATGCTGAAATGGCTGAAAACAATGCAAAAATGCAGACAGAACTTGAAGAACTTAAAGCCATGGTTATGGAACTAAAAGCAGAAAAGGCTGCTTAAGCAAATAATATCTTTTAAACTGAAATAAGCAGCTGTTTTAATTGCAGCTGCTTATTTTTCTTAAAAATTTTGCCCCTTCAGGCGTTTTAATTTTAGGAGTGCTTATATTTGGATATAAACTGCTAAAAAACCGCTTAAAACGCAAATTTGAAGGTCTGAAAGGATTTTGCCTATGAAACGTCTGTTTATTTGTGAAAAACCGTCACTTGCTGAGGCCGTTGCCGGATTTTTAAGCAATCCTGACAAAAAAGACGGTTATTTTGAAGCAGGTGATGATTATGTTGCCTGGCTTCAAGGGCACATTCTTGCATTGAAAATGCCGGAGGATTATAATCCGGATTTAAAAAAATATAGTTATGATACTTTGCCTATAATTCCGGACATTTGGAAAAAAGAAGTTAAGCCAAGTGGTAATTATCCCAGAATTTATAAAACGGTTACACAGCTTCTGAAGGAAGTTGACGAAGTAGTAAATGTTGGCGACCCTGACCGTGAAGGTCAGCTTTTAGTAGATGAAGTATTGGAACTTGCCGGAAATACCCTGCCGGTAAAGCGGCTTTATATTAATGCTATGGATGAAACTACCATCAGCCGTGCTTTTGATAACATGATAGATAACAGCACAGCTCATAATACTTATCTTGCTGCTTTAGGCCGTGAGCGAACCGATTGGCTTTTTGGCATAAACGCAAGCCGTAAATATACGCTTGACGCTGGCACAACAATTAAAGTCGGCCGTGTTAAAGTACCAATGCTCGCACTTGTGGCACGCAGGAATGATGAAATTGATAATTTCAAATCTGTTAAGTATTATAACGTGCGCGGTCTGTTCCGGCTCTCTACGTCATTACCTTTTGAGGCAATGTGGCAAATACCTGAAAACACAGAGGGCTTGGACGAAGAAGGACGTTTGCTTGATGTTATCCCGGCCCGCGCCTGCGTGCAGAAAATTACCGGCAAAACAGGTATCGTAAAATCCGTTGAAACAGAAAAAGGCACAGCAGCTCCGCCTTTGCCGTTCAGTCTTTCCACGCTTCAACGTGCAGCCGAGCCTGCTTATGGTTTCAGTCCATCCAAAACATTAGAATTGGCTCAGACTCTTTATGAAAAAAAGCTAACCACCTATCCTCGCAGTGACAGTAATTATCTGCCCGAAAGCCAGTTAAATGATGCTACCGTGATATTAGGAAATTTAAAGCTGACCGGCAGCGAAAATTTAAAAAAATATGTTGACGGTGCGGATGCGGCACTTAAAAGCAAAGCCTTTAATACAGGTAAGGTTTCGGCTCACCACGCTATAATCCCGACCATGGAAAAAATTGACTTAAATTCTTTGCCGGAAGATGAATGTAAATTATACAGCATGATTGCTGAACGTTATGTTTTGCAGTTTTATCCTGCGCAGGAATTTGAGCAGACTACGGCCGTTATCGAGTGCGAAGGTGAAACTTTTTCAGCCCGCGGCAAAGTAATTATAAAAGAAGGCTGGAAAGCGGCCGTTACCGAAAGCACCGCAGATAAAAAAGATGATGATGCCAAGCAGCTGCCTGTATTGCACGAAGGTGACGCGCTTTCGCTTACTATGGCAAGCATTGTTGAAAAAAATACCGTACCGCCAGTACGTTTTACTCAAAGCACATTGATTGCCGCATTAACAAATGCTCATAAGTATGTAAAAAATCCGGAACTTCGTGAAACTGTAAAAAACATTAAAGGCATTGGTACGGAAGCAACACGCAGCACTATTATTAAGCAGCTGCTTGACAGCGGCATGCTTATTGAAAAGCCATCAAAGAAAAAGCAGGAGCTGTATGTTCCTGATAGCGTGAAAGAGCTCCTGGCCTGCTTGCCGGATGAAGTTACCTATCCGGATATGACAGCACTTATGGAAATGGATTTGGATAAAATCGACGCCGGCTCGTTGTCGCTTGATGATTATATGCACGGCCAGGAAGAATATATCCGAAGAATTATAAATCTTGAAAGCAGGTTTACGGCCGTTCCTAAAAATAATGATTACTTGACCTGCCCGGTTTGCGGTGTTGGTAAACTCTTTCCGCGCGAAGGAAAATATGGTAAATTTTGGAGCTGCGGCAATTATAAAAATGGCTGTAATGCAACGTTCAAAGATTATAAAGGCACGCCTGTAATTGAAAAATGCCCGGTTTGTGGTAAAGGCCTGCTGCAAAAACGGCACGGTAAGAACGGAGATTTTTGGTCATGTAGTGAATATCGAAACTCCGGATGTAAAGCTGCTTTTTCGGATGTTAAAGGTAAACCCGTTATTGTTCTCTGCCCGGATTGTAAAAAAGGCTATCTTATTAAACGCAGCGGTAAAAATGGTGATTTTTACGGATGCAATAATTATCCTGATTGTAAAGCGACATTTGAAAGCGGCAAAAATGGTTTGCCAGTATTAAAAAAGAAGGGTGGTAAATAATTATGAATAAAATAGCAGTTACCGGACGACTTTCCAAGGACCCGACAGTACGTTATACGCCTTCAGGTAAAGTAGTTTGCCAGTTTACTCTTGCTGTACAAAGAGAATTTAAAAATGCTGACGGGCAATATGAAGCTGATTTTATTCCCGTTGTTTTATGGAGCAATTCTGCCGAGGTCGCAGGCAACAATCTTTCTAAAGGTAAAAAAATACTTGTAGAAGGACGTTTGCAAACCCGTTCTTATGTTGATAAGCAAAATGTTACACGTTGGGTTACTGAACTTGTAGGCAGGCATTTTGAATATATGTACAGCAATCCTTCCCCGCAGCAAAAATTTGATGAAGAATTTGAAAATCCTTTCGAGGGCGTTCCTATGCCGGATATGGATAATATCCCGTTTTAAGGCAGGCTTTTATGGATAAGTATAATTCTTACATGGAAGATTTCATTAATACTTTTGATGTTGCGATTATTCCGGAAGAACTTTATAAAATAATATCTGAAAATAAGATTGAATTTTATAATCGTTCTTATAAAGGTAATAACGTATGCAAAGCAGCAGAGATAAGTATTATTACAAATGATATGCGCCGCAGGATTTTTATTTTGTACGATTATGGATTTTGTATGAAATTTGAAGAAATTTCAATCCATGAATTTAGCACACGCCAGGGCAGAGATGCTGAGATATTCCGGCTCTATAAAGAACATGGGTTATCGCAGCTTTTCCTGGCAAATGTTTTTAAAATGAGCCAGCCTACTATTTCTCTTATAGTAAATTCAAAATGAACTGTCAAATAGCAGCTATTAGTTAAACTAATAGCTGCTATTTGCCTATAAGCACAGCTATTAGGTATTTGAATTGCTCCCTTTTTCAATGGTTTATATAATTAATTTTAAAGAAGGTAAAAAAGATTTTTTACTCCGTCCCATTTAATATTACGCTTATCACCTATCCCGTAATATTTGGAGTTTTTTTGTTTTGCAGGTTTACCTTCTCCGGAGGCTTTGCTACCTCAGAGCAAAGCCTCAACTATGCTTATATTGTGCGGTGTATATATTAATCCGGATTCTAAAACAGGTAGAGGAAACCAGGAGACTCGCACCAAAGTTTTATTTGAAATAATAATATTTTCCTCCGCACTTTATAAAATATATTGAGTTTCCAAAGGAGGAAATCAAAATGAAAAAATCTTTAGTATTGGCAATGGCTATGGCACTCGGCGTAACTGCATCTGCTTATGCAGCTAACCCGTTCAGCGACGTTCCTGCCGGACATTGGGCTTATGACGCAGTAAATAAACTTGCTGCGGCTGGTGTAGTAGACGGTTATCCTGACGGCACCTATGGTGGCGATAAATTGATGACCCGTTATGAAATGGCTCAGATTGTAGCAAAAGCAATGGCAAAAGGCGCTAACGTTGATAAACTGGCTGCTGAATTTGCTGACGAACTGGACAGCCTTGGTGTTCGCGTTGCCAACCTCGAAAAGAAAACCGATAATGTAAAAATTACCGGCCAGATTCGTGCTTCTTATCTTGATGCTGATAAAGGCGGCAGCGAAGGCCGTCTGCGTACCCGTCTGTTCCTGAACGGTCAGGTTAATGAAGATTGGTCTTACACCGGCCGTCTTGAAAACAGCCAGTATTATGCCGGTGAAAAAGGCGCTGCCGGTGATGATGACGTTACCCTGAACTGGGCATTTGTTTCCGGCCCGATTGGTGGCGTTAAAGTTGACGCAGGCCGCATGGACTTCACCAAAGGTGATGTATTGGATAACCGCGGCGATGGCGTAAAACTGTCCTATGGCGATAACATTAAAGTTTTTGGTTGGGCAATGAAAGCCTCCAACGATGATTATGTAAACGGCGTTTATGAAAGCTGGGACCAGCAAAAAGACGGCAGCTACGCCTGGACCGAACATGATATGCTTGATGACGGCGACCGCGTATATGTAGCCGGCGTTGAAGCTAATTGGGAATTGATTGACGCAGCAATCCGTTATTACAATACCGATAACTGGCGCGACAATGATATTTGGGAAGCAACCATTTCCGGTGAAATCTCCAAAGACTTGACCTTAAAAGGCAGCTATTTCTATGGTGACAGCGACGTTATTGACGGTGATGACAGCGGTTATCTCGTTGGCCTGTCCTATCGTGGTGCCAAAGCATCTAAAGTAGGTAGCTGGGGCGTATACGCTAATTACAGCGACCGTCCGCTTGCAACTTATCTGAACCCGACCATTTTCTCCGGCGGTTATGCAGCTTATCCGGCTGACGCTAACTGGCTCGTTGATAAAAATGGTGAAGTTACCAGCGGTGACGGCTATGAAGGCTTTGATATTGGCGCAAACGTAACTCTTGCTAAAAATATCGTAGCAGGCGTTAAATACTCCGACTTTGAAAGCCGCGAAGGCGATACCGACAACCAGGCAATCTGGTCCGAAGTGGTATTCACTTTCTAATCTGATTAATGCTTAATACTAAATAAACCAGGCTGAATGCCTGGTTTATTTTTATTCTGCTCTGCTTTTAAATTAAAGTTTGGCCGCCGGAAACAATCTGCCCACCATTTACAGTCTGCTCGCCGTCAACTGTCTGCTCGCCGTCAACTGTCTGGTCGCCTGTAACTTCCTGAGAGCCATCCACAGTCATGTCGCCTTCTACGTTATGGATAGCATCGTCAATAGCTTGCTTAATTTCATCTTCTGACATGCCGCCAGAACCAAGTTGTTCATAATTATGGTATACCCAATCGCTGTCCCATTCTTCTCGCGTAGAATGAATATACCAGTTTCCACCTTTTAAATGTATTTGCTCCCCATGTGTTCCAGTAACTGTTGTGTCAGTAGCACACCAGTATAAATAATATTCACGTCTTGTACCTTCATTATTGGTAGAACCGCTTCCGCTTATAAATACCTGAAAAGATGAGCTTTGGTCATGATTGGTTTGAGTATATTGGTTATAATCCCTTGCATATCCTGCATGACTAATACCTAAAGCTATTATGCTTGCTAATGCAACTGCTTTTACTTTATTATTGGATTTAAAATTCATCTTAATATTTCCTTTCCATTAAAACAATGCAGGTGAAACACCTACATTGAGTTCAACGCTTTTTACAGTATGATAGACGTCCATAAAACCTTGGTCGCCAGAAAGCCTCCAAAAACCGTCCACAGCAGAAAAGTCGCCTTATATTTTTTACTTTTATTTAGGGCTTTGATATAATTAACTTGTTAAAAGTATATAAGGAGTTTTAAATGATTAGAGTAGGTATTGATAAAAAGGAAAGCTCAAATAACAGGCAAAGTTTTAAAGATGTTTTAGAAAATGGAGAACGGAGCAAAACGGTTAAATATATTACCATTGGCCAGGATTTTGATAATGATGAAATTGATTATATTATGAAAATTACTGATAAAATTATTTCTGAAAACAGAAACGTTTTAGATGAAACCTTGTAAAAAATATAGGAAAATCCTGGGTTGTTTTTACACTTTTAAAAGAAAGAACGGAGGATTAAATATGAACGAAGTAATTTTAATGGGCAGGCTTGCCGATGCGCCGCAAGTCCGTTATACTACTTCCGGTAAGGTAGTCTGCCAGATAAGGCTCGCAGTACAACGTAATTTTAAAAATAAAGACGGAAATTACGATGCGGACTTTATAAATGTTTTAATTTGGGGACAGGCAGGCGAGCGGCTGGGTAATACCGTTGCCAAAGGCGACCGTGTTATGATTAACGGCCGCATTCAGGTACGTAGTTATGAAGATAAAAATAAGGAAAAACGTTGGATTACGGAAGTTGTCGCCAATAATTTTGAATACATTGAACCTAAAAATAAACCTTCCGTTGATATGGCTGCGGAGTTCGGTGAAAAATCCGGTTTTTCTTTTGATGAGGAAATTCCGTTCTAAAATTATATTAAAAAGAGGACGCGAAATATTTGATTTATTTACCGAAGCAGTAAATTCTGCTTCTATTTTTTTATGAAATACCCTATAAAAAAGTATACTTATCCGGAGATTAAAGAAATGGACTGTATAAAATTTATCGGTTATTCTGACGAAGAACCGGATGGTTTTATGAAAGACCTGGAAGAAGCTTTGAATGGATTGAAAAATTAACAGCATAAATAAAAAAAAGACCGGCTGCAAAGCCGGTTTTTGTGCGCATAAAGGTAAGTAGGGTACTCTGATTATATATCGGAAGTACCCTGCTTTTTTATTTAAGGCAGGAGTAGCAAAAGTCTGTACATTTGCTTTTAGGAAATGGCAGAAAAAAGGTAGCGACAAACAGACAGTTTACTGCGCTTGCTGCGTAAACAGACTGTTTAACCGTGTCGCTTTGAAGCACCTTTACCGCTAACCTCAAAACTGCATAAAGCCTTGGCTGTATGCGCTGTTTTTCAGTTAGCCGTAAACGTGCAAAACGCGCAATGCGCTTGAAATAAAGTTACATCTTCTCATGCGCCGTAAGCAGGGCTTGGCAAAGATGTTTTTTATCGCCCATCTGCGGCTGCCGAAACGCAGTGTGCGGACAGAGGGTTTTAAAAATAAAGCTGTTTACGCCGCTTTTCATCGCAGCATTTTAGCAGTTAGCCTTTTGCTCCGGCAAGGATAGTAGCAAGCGGCTATGCCGTCCCTGCCTGCGCAGGCTGCACTGCTTTTAAAATGCCTGCGAAAAGCGGCAAAAAACAAGCTCTGACAGGGAAGGACGGTGAATGAAAGTCGGTGCTTAATTCGTCAGGTAATGCCTGCAAAAAGGCAACAAAAAAGCCCTGATACCTTTAAGAACAGGAAAACGGTATCAGAGCCTAACCCTAAATGGATTATACAGCACAAAGTTAATGCAGTCAAGTTTATTGCTACAATCGCAATTTTATATAACGGAGTGATAAAAATGGATATGTTAATTTTACTGTTATGCTTTGTGTGGGTAATGATTGCAGCAATGGAAATTGCAGATTTTGTTACCGGCAAAATTGAGGAAGTAAAAGGCGTAGCGCAGCGTAAGGCAGTCTTTAATTCCTTTTACACAGCAGACAAAACCTTGAAATATTTAAAATAACACTTGATTGAATGAATACAGCGCCTGCTTTTGCGGGCGTTGTTAAAAATAAATGTGAGGTACAAAGATGAAAACATACTATTTTAACATTAAGCATGAACATTGGCGTAACGGCACAACCGTTGCCATGACCGCAGGTATGGTTAGAGCCGAAAGCAGGGAAGACGCCGAAGAAATTATTTTTCAAAACGTATCATCAACCAATACGTTTGATTTAACGCTTATAAAAATAGAAGATGATGAAAACTGCTTTACCGATTATATACCGGCATCGGTTTTCAGATAAGGGGTGAAACGGTTAGGTCCTGCCTATCAATTTAAAGCGGTTTGATTTGGAAGCACTGGAAGATTATACGGGTGAACTCATTGAAGCATACAAAATACTGGTAGATGAAGCGGACGAAATAGAGGAACGGGTGCAGGCGCGCTTTACATTTCCTCTTAATGATGAGGATGCTACCAATAAAATAATTTATATTGTATTTTCCGAATATGCTGACTGGATATGTAAAAAGTATCATCTGAACCGTGAGCGGATAAGATATTGCATTAACGGCATGGCGAGCAGCATAAGCTATAACGGTATAAACCTTATCGAAAAAGCAGAAGTTATCGAAAGCAGCTGCGCCTGATGGCGCAGTTGCAATTTGAAAGGAGCAACACAATGTTTTACGAAAATGCAGATTTTTACCCAACGCCTTAAACACTTGCAGTACGGCATAAATTTAAATAGTTCAGGCGTACTGTGCTGCCAGATATTTCTACGGAAAAGAAGATAAGGCTTTGACATAATTAAAATAGTAAAGAAAAATGTTTTTATATTTTAATGATTTTGCCATAGTAGAAAACCCTTATAGTCCAAAATAATATACATGTTGGAGCATAGATTTAAATAATGGATACCTTTTATATGTTCATTCATATAAAAAATAAAATATTAACAGAGCTTAATGTGTAGGTCTATCTATCGGACAAGTATTAAAACATAATTTTATTATAGAAAAATAGATAATTATATTTGGATAAAATATAGCAATACAATATGCTTTTATGCTTTAATTTTTATTTGAAAAGGATTATAATATAATAAATGTATCAATAAGTCATCATGTCTTAAAGATTATAATAATGGAGGTAGTATATGGTTTTTATAAAAAGACGATCATCATTCAAATTAATTATTCTGTTAAGTCTACTAATATTTTTTTCATTAATATCTCTTAGCTTTGGACAAATTGATGTGTCTTTTAATCATATATTAAATATTATTATGTATAATCTTGGATTGTCTTCTATTGACAGTAATTGGTTTACTCAGGAAGAATTGGCTATTATTTGGTATATTCGCTTGCCGCGGCTCATTATTGGGATTTTGGTTGGTGCGGCTCTAGGTATAGCTGGGGCAACAATGCAAGGGATTTTTGGTAATCCTTTGGCTGACCCAGGCATTGTTGGTGTATCTGCAGGTGCAGCTGTTGGTGCTGTTATATCAATGGCATTAGGATTATCTGTTTATAATATATTTGTAATGCCCGCTTTTGCGTTTTTGGGCAGCATTATTGCTGTTTTTATTACTGTGTTTTTGGCTATGCGAAATGGTAAAATACCTGTAATGACATTACTTTTGGCTGGTGTCGCCGTTGGTATGCTGTTTGGCGCTGTAACAAGTGGGTTGCTGACAATTATGAATCAGCAGCAGCTGCAGCAATATCTGTTTTGGATGGTAGGTGGGTTGGATTTCCGGCGTTGGGAACACGTTTATATGTCTTTGCCTATAATAGTAATTGGCATTGCCATTTTACTGATTTTAGCGCGGCATTTAAATATTCTTGCACTTGGTGAAAGTGATGCAAAGGCTGTAGGAATGTCTGTAATGCCTTTCAGAATAACTTTTTTAGCTATTGCTTCAATGATTACCGCAAGCGCAGTTTGCGTAAGTGGCAACATTGGATTTGTTGGGCTTGTAATACCACATATGATGCGTATTATTTTTGGACCTGATCATCGGATTTTGCTTCCGGCAAGTGCGCTTGGCGGAGCATTGTTCCTGGCATTGAGTGATTTTATTGGGCGTACTCTGTTTACTCCCATAGAAATTCGTGTTGGGATTATTACCGCTTTACTGGGAACACCGTACTTTTTATATTTACTGCGCAAGGCTCGCAAATCTGTTATTGGATGAGATACGGTAATTTTTATGAAGATACTGGTGTTAGTACGGTGGTATCAGTAGTTGCTGAATTGTTTTTTAGGCAAACGGTATGTAATAAATGTTGATGGAGGAATATTGTGGCAGAATCTATCATTGAACCTGTTATTGAAATTGAACATCTTACTCTTGGTTATAAGAATTGCCGAATAATAAACGATATTAATGCCCAAATTAACGCAGGTGAAATTATAGGCATTATAGGTCCTAATGGAGCCGGAAAAAGCACTTTTTTAAAAACTTTGCGTAATTTAATGCCGTGTCTTACCGGGAAAGTAAAATTTTTTGGTAAAGATAATACTGAGTTGAGTGCAAAAGATTTTGCCCGTATAGTTGCTTATTTGCAGCAAAATACAGCGCCATCTTTTGGATATACTGCGCGTGAAATTGTTTTAACAGGCCGTTATCCCTATATGAAATGGTGGCAGGAAGAAAGTGACTTTGATAAACAAATTGCGGATGAATGTATGAAATATACAGGGACTCTGGAACTTGCGGAACGCTCTGTGAATGAGGTATCTGGCGGGCAGAGGCAACGTATATTATTAGCTAAAGTTTTGGCCCAGCAAACACCGATCTTATTTTTAGATGAACCGACAACCGGATTGGATGTAATATATCAAGAAGAAATTTTTCGTTTTGCAGCAGAACTTTCTAAATTTGGGAAAACTGTTTTAATGGTTGTTCATGAATTAAACTTTGCTGCTAAATATTGCAGCAGAATTTTTTTAATTGCCAATGGGGAATTGTTGGCGGATGGTAAGCCGAAAGAAGTATTTACAGAGGAACTTTTAAGCAGAGCTTATAAAACAAATGTACAGGTAAGTTATAATCCATTAAATGGAAATATGGAAATTACAACAGTGCAGGACGACAATAAAACTTTTGCAAGAAATGAATTATTGAAAAGGATATGTAATTACAATTTATATTAACGTTTAACAGATGTTGAAATATGAACACTTGACTATATTTGTAGAATATAGTGTATAGTAAAATCGCGGCTATATTCATTTAAGAAAGAGATGATGAAAATGACAGAGTGTAAAAAACATCCGGAATTTCAAATTCCTACTGATGCACATGGGAAAAGACGCTATGAAAGTGCTATGAAACATGTGCAGGCAGCCAAAAAAGCAGGTAAATCAAGCGAAGAAATACATGCTATTTTTAAAAAAGTAATGGAATTTGACCCTAAGAATATTGATTCTATACCTGACGATGAGGCTCATGCAAAATATAAAAGTGCTCTTTTGCATGCTCATAAAGCAAAAGAAAATGGTAAATCCAATGAAGAAGTACATGCAATTTTTAAAAAAATTATGAGCGGGGAAACCACGGGGCATTGCAGTCATAAAAAATAAAAATTGTAACAATTAATAATTTTAAATAATTTGGGCCGCAAAAAGACTTACAGTAATAATGTGTTACCGTAAGTCTTTTTTATTTTATTGATATTGAACTTGTAAAAATATTTTTGTTATATAGTTCTTGGAGTTATTTGTAAGCCAGTGATTTTCAATTGGTAAAATAAAAATATCGCTAACAGGAATTAATTTGTTCATTTTTAAAAAATCTGATAGCTGTTTTGATAAATTTTCTGAGTTTTGGTAAAAAGTGCCGGAAAAATAAATTGTGATATAAAAACCGGCAGGCAGAATAAATTTTGGTGTTTTTGTATGCCCCTCAACATCAGGGCAATTTGAAAAATAGGCTTTTGCTGCATAATTTTGAGGTAAGTTAAAAAAATTTTCTTTTGAAACTATCCAGCCTAATTTTTCTTCAACAACGCCTTTTGAATGAAATCTTTTATGTGAATGTTGGATATAACTTATAATTCGTTCTTTACCCGAAGAAGATGCTTTTAGAGTGCTCATTCTGAATTTGCACGATGGCTGGTAAGACAGCGTGATTTTGTTAAGTTGTTCTTTGTAATCTAGAGTAATGCTGGATTTGATTTTGGCAATTGAGTTTCGAATGCGTTCGTTTTCTGTAATTATATATCCACATTCCCTTTCTTTTTCTTCTAAAATTTTTATCAACATATTTTTATTGCGGGCATTTATGTATTCTTTAATATTGGAAATGGATATATTGAGATTTCGCAAATTTACAATTATCTCTAAAATTAAGTACTGACTGATTGAATAATGGCGATAACCATTTTCGCTGACAAATTCTGGTGATAATAAACCAATTTTATCATAATATAATAAAGTTTGCTTTGAAATACTAAATATAGCAGCAAGTTCTCCGGCTGTAAAATAGTTTGCTTCTTTGGATTGCATAAAATACTCCTGTTTCTTGACCGTATATCAGGTATATAGTTTAGAATTACAATATAATACATTTTATCATATTTGCAATAAAACTGATAGCATAAAATACTAATTAAATTTAATGGGTGATGAAATGAAAAAAATTGCTATTTACGGAAAAGGCGGAATTGGAAAATCAACAACGACGGCGAATATCTCAGCGGCATTTAGCGAAGCTGGCTTACAGGTATGCCAGATAGGTTGTGACCCAAAAAATGATTCAACACGGTTATTGCTTGGGCATATCTGCAGGCATACAGTTCTTGATACTGTACGCGATAATGATTCTGTATCTTATGACGATATTGTTCATATTGGCTATAACGGTATAAAATGTGTCGAAGCTGGTGGGCCGGAACCAGGCGTTGGCTGTGCTGGGCGCGGCATAATAGTTGCGCTTGAAAAGCTGCGTTCACTAAATGTTCTCGAAGATGCTGATGTAGTTTTATATGATGTTTTGGGTGATGTTGTCTGCGGAGGTTTTGCAGTACCTATACGTGAGGGATATGCGAGTGATATTTATATAGTATCTTCAGGTGAACTAATGAGCCTTTATGCAGCCAATAATATCGTTAAAGGAATAAAAAGATTTGCTGAAAGAGGATCTGTTCGGCTGGGCGGAATAATTGGCAACAGTCGTAATACACCTAATGAGATGAAATTACTGGAAGCTTTTGCCGAACGTATTAACAGCATGCTTATAGCATTTATACCCAGGGATGTCATTGTAAATAAAGCCGAAAATAAGCGTAAAACTGTTTTGGAATATTCACCGCATTGTACGCAGGCCGGGATATACCGTAAATTAGCCGGGGATATGCTTAATAATAATAATTTATGCATTCCCAAACCGATGACATTTGAAGAACTTGAAGCTTTGGTGGAAGAATATGGCAGTCAGGACTAAAAGATTTATTGGAAAAAATAAAAGCTGCAGCTGCAGTATGCCCGGCGTATGGCGTGCCGCAGCATTTTGCGATGGGTTTGCTGTAATATTTCATAGTCCGCGCGCTTGTGCGCATGTAGCCAGAAGTATGGATATTAATGCTCATTATCGCTCAATTGCCGCAGGTTATGGCGAATATTTAGCAGCCGTTCCATTGGTATCAAGCCAACTTGAAGAAAAACATTCTATTTTTGGTGGTGCTGAAAGGCTGAAGCAATGCATAAGATGGGTAGTCGAAAAATACAATCCGCAGTGTATTGTAATTGCAAATTCATGTGTAGCAGGTGTTATAGGGGATGATGTTGAGTCTGTTGGCATAGAAGCTGAAATGGAATTTAATTTGCCTGTAATTACCGTGAATACTTACGGCTTTTTAGATGGTGAATATTATGAAGGCTATTTTGAAGTAGCTAAAAAGATGATGCTTCGTTTTTGCAAACCCCAGAAATTTGAAAAAGGTACAGCTTTACTTTTAGGTGATAATGGTGGACCGTGGGGAAGTTATGCCAGAGAGGTAACGCGCCTGCTTAATGAACTGAATATTAAAGTGATAGGGCAATTCCCGGGTTATACTGCTTTTAACGATTTACCTTATATAACCAGAGCCCAGGCGTGCATCGTTTTGGGAGGCAGGGGGCAGACACATATTGGGCTTACAAAACTGGCTCAGATTTTTAAAGATAAATATAATATGGACTATTTACCGGGAAAATACCCCGTCGGTTGGACAGAAACGAAGGACTGGATTAAGGGAATTGGCGATTTATTTAATTGCAGGGAGGAAGCTGCAGCACTTATTTTAAAAGAAAATTTACGTTTAAATAAAACTGTAGAAAAATTTTTACCTGTTACCGAAGGTATTAAGACGGTTATATGCATAGGAAGATGGCTAATGTATTTTAATCCTGCATGGATTATACAGATTGCTGAAAGAATCAAACTTTCAGTAATAGGTATAGTTTTGCTGCCGGGCTACAATGAACAAGAAAAAAACTTGATGTTGGAAGCTGTACAAAAATGTTGCAATATACCGGTTTATGATAATTTATCTGACGAAGGCCTGATGGAGCAGGTTCAGCTGATATTAACAACCCATGAATTGCAGGGAACGAATGTAAAACAAATTTTTTTGCCAATGCTGCCAACGGTAGGTACAACAGGTGAAATGGAATTTATACAGTTAATTTACAGAACATTATGCAGTAAAAACAGATATGGAGGCATAGTTTATGGTTAATGGCAAATGGGAAAATATTTGTTCCCGTGCAGATACATGTGCTTTGACCGGTGCGGCAGCTTTTTTCGCGGGTATACCTAAGAGTGAAGTTTTGGTTAACGGCCCGTTGTGGTGTTATTTTTACGCTTTACGGCATTTGGAACATACAGAGTATAATATGGCCGAACGTTTTCATGGCTCTCAGCCGGATAATAATGCTATTGTTTATGGAACGGAAAAATTCTTACTAGAAGCATTGGAAAGCATAAAAAAAGAAAAACAAAACCCTGATGTCATGCTGATTGAAAACAGCTGTTCATTGAGCTTGATAGGGGATGATATTGCAGGAATTGCTAAAAAAGCAGATTTAAAATGCCCGGTGATTACGATGGACAGCGGCGGGTTAAACGGAGGTTTTGCTGAAGGGTATAGTAAGGCCGCAATAAAGCTGCTTGAAAGCCTGCAATTAGATAAAAGTAAAAATCCATCTCTTAAAGTAAATTTAATAGGCCTGACTCCATTTTATTTTAACGGTAAAAATGATGCAGAAGAAATTATCAGGCTTTTAAAATTATGCTGTTGCGATATAAATGTAATTTTAGGCTGCGGTAGCCCTTATGATAAAATAAAAACTTTGACCGATGCATCCTTAAACATAGTTATACATGAAGAATTGGGGCTGGGCATTGCCAGATATTTAAAAGAAAATTACGATATGCCGTATATTTGTGCCGGAGTTCCTTATGGTACTGATGGTACGCAAGAATGGATATCAAAAATTGCAGAATGTTTACCGCTATCTGATGAACAAGTATTGTATGAGGCTAAAGAAGTACAGAAGAAGCTTATGTATTGGAATAATGATATGCGTTGCCAGTGGGGTAATTTGTGGTTTGATGAAGTTATAACTGCGGCTCCGCCTACAACTGCTATGTGTTTTGCAGACACACTTGTAAGGGAATGGATTGACACAGGAAGCCTGAACCTTATATGCCAGCATAAAACGGATAATAATTGTGGGGCTGGGAAATATGCCGATAAAATTTTCTTTGCCGGTGAAGACGGAGAAAATATAGAATATCTCTTAAATAATTTTAGTGACGGTCTGCTTACGGGCAGCAGCAGTGAAAAAGCTGTTTTAGACCGCAGCGGAAACTATAATACGGCTACTGTAAACATTGCTTTTCCGGTAAATGATGAAATGCTTATAACAGATCTTCCGTTTTGTGGATTAAGGGGTAGCGCTCATATTTTGCAACGTTTGTGGAATGCATTTATTCAGAAAAAGCAGAGAAGGTAAAGTTATGAAAAAATTTTGTTTTATTATAACGCTAATAAGTTTGTTTTTTTTAGTGGCTGGCTGTGGTTATAACGGCCAAGATAAAGCGCAAACACAGCAAATTTTAAAAGGATATGAAGTAACGGATGCAATTGGCAGAAATGTTTTTCTTAACGCTCCGCCGGAACGGATAGTTTCATTGACATATGGGACGGATGAAATTGCTGCTGAAATTGTTGACCTGGACAGAATTGTAGCATTTAGTAAATGGGCAACTGATCCGGAAATAAGTTTTATTACTAATGAACAAGCAGCCAAAGTTGGCCGAAAAATTGATGTTAATCTTGGAACTGTTTTAAGTTTGCATCCTGACCTTGTACTTGTTTCTGTTGCAACTCCGGCGGAATTTATAAAAACACTTGAAGATATGAAAGTGCCAGTGTATGTGGCAGAAAGCCCTCAGAATTACGAACAGATGCGAAAGAAAGTACTGGGGGTTGCTGCTGCTCTTGGTGAAAAAGAAAAAGGTGCTGCATTAGTGAAAAAAATGGATGACAAAATGCAAAAATTGCAGAGCCGGCTGAGCGTTTTGAGACCGGAAGACGAAAAAACAGTGCTTGCTTTTACATTTACAGGTTTAATGGGGAAAAAAGACGGGCTTTTTGATAATATGCTGGGATTGGCGCATATTAAAAACGGACTTGCTGAAATAAATTTAAACGGTGAAAATCAAATAATAAACAAAGAACAGGTAATTGCAGTAAATCCGGATATAATTTTTGTACCCACATGGAATTACAATAATGAAAATGATATAAATGGCTACGCGCAAAGCATTTTAAATGACCCGGCGTACCAAAATATCAAAGCTGTCAAAAATAAAAGGCTGGAGTTTGTATCTGACAGATACAGATATGTAGCATCGCAGCATATAACCGAGGCTGTTGAAGTAATGGCTAAAGCAGTTTATCCTGAAATCTTTAAATAATGAGCAAAGGTGTGGTTTGAAATGAAAAAAGTGTTATTTTTAACAAATGTTATACGTCGTATGGGTATGATGCAGCAAATGCTGCAGAAATTGCAGAAAGAAAATAAATTAAACAGCAATTGTGCCTGCCATTGGATAACCGAACAAACTGTATGGGATAAAAGTTGGGAGGAAAAACTTAAAAATACAGATTTTTTACTTTTAAAATGGATGGGAGCGGGTATTGACACGCCCTTTCTGCAACGCTGCATCAGCTATTTAAAACAAAATAAAATTAAATATTTTATTGACGCTGAAGGTGCCGAAAAACCGCAGTTAACATACGGAATAACTGATTTACAAGCGGAAACCATAAAAAAATATACAATGTTTGGCGGCAGCCGCAATTATTATAATTTATGGCTGTATGCGGCAGCAGCTGAAGAAAAAAATGAAAATATACCGGGACCCGATCCGATATATTGGTGCGGCATATATCATCCTGATGCTGATAAAGTTTATACTGATTTGGAAAAATACAGAAAAGATTTCTGTAAGGAAGGAAAACCTTATATTGGCATTTTGTTTTACCGTGAAGAATGGGTATGGGAAGATTTAACTTATCAAACAGCCCTGATTCGAGAAATTGAAGCACAGGGTATGAATGCTGTTTGTGTATTCAGCAATGGTATGCCTAATGAAGAAATGGGGATGCCAAGCTTAAAAAAAGTATTCGGACAATTTTTCAGCAGTAATGGGTTTCCTGTAATAGATGTGCTGCTTAATACTTTAAAATTCTCATTAACAAGCAGTGGTTCTATGGATATTGAATTTTTAAAAAAATGGAATGTTCCGGTATTGCAGGCCTACACATTAATAGCACCGTATGAAGAATGGAAAAACAGTTTTGAAGGCATGAACGCAATGGAAATATCTATAAGTGTTTCCTTACCGGAGTTTGACGGTATTATTCATGGAGTACCGGTAGCAACGAAAAAAATAATGGAAAACGGCGATGTACGTTATTTACCAATAGATGAAAGGGTAAAACGTATTGTAAAAAAAGCCGGAAAATGGGCTGTGCTGCGCCGAAAAGAAAATTCTGCTAAAAAAATAGCAATAATCTTCCATAACTATCCTCCTAAAAATTCAAATATCGGCAGTGCTCTGGGGCTTGATACTATAGAAAGCATCAGGCGCCTGCTTATGCTTATGAAAGAACATGGTTACAAGATTAATTTTATTCCGCAGGATGGCAAAGAATTTATCGGGATTCTTACTGCTAATGCTACAAATGACCGAAGTATGCTGACTGAAAAGCAAATTGATGAGTCTAATAAAATTAAGGGCAGTAAATATCAAAATTATTATGATGAAATGGAAGAACCGGTGCGCATTCAGCTCGAAAAGGATTGGGGAAAAGCTCCGGGAAGTGTTATGGAATATGCTGGCAGTTTGCTGGTCCCAGGTACAATGAACGGTAATGTTTTCATTACAGTGCAGCCGCCGCGTGGTTTTGGTGAAGATCCGTCAAAAATTTATCATTCTCCGTTTACTGCTCCAACTCATCATTATATCGCTTTTTATCAATGGCTGCGTGATGAATGGCAGGCTGATGCAGTTGCACATATTGGTACACATGGCTCTCTTGAATGGCTACCAGGTAAAAATGCAGGTTTAAGTGCAGCTTGTTATCCAGATTTGGCATTGGGTGATTTACCTGATATCTATCCTTATAACATTACAATTACCGGTGAAGGCATACAGGCAAAACGCCGTGGCGCAGCCTGCCTGATTGAGCATTTGCCTGCACCGCAGACAAGAGCCGGAGTTTATGATGAACTTGAAGAGCTTGAAAAATTGCTTGATGAATATGCTCATTTTGAACACAATCAACCTGAAAATTTACAGCAAATAGAAAGCCTGATAAATGAAAAAGTGCAGCAGGCAGATCTGAGCGGGGAAGTACCTTATGATGAAACTAAAAGTTTTGGCGAATATGCCATGGCGCTGCATAATTACATCAGTGATTTAAAAAATATGCAGGTGCATAATGGACTGCACATTTTAGGGCAGCCGCCGGAAAATGAAGATTTAACAGAGTATTTGTGCCTTTTAACAAGGCTTGATAATGGTAATATCCCAAGCCTTAATCAAACAGTGGCTTCGTACTACGGCTTTGATTATTACTATCTTTTAGAAAACAGTAGTTTAATTTATGAACCTTTGCAAATTACTTATGGGGCATTAATTGATAAAATAGCTTTACAGTGCAGCGAAGTTATAAGTATTTTACAGGAGAATTACTTTAAACCGGAAGGCTGTGAGCTTGTTCAAAAATTAGACTGGGTAAGAAAAGGCAATGATGATTTTAAAGAAAAACTGTCTGAAATATGTAAATATATATGCAATGTAATCTATCCCAATCTTCTTTTAACGAGTAATGAGATTACTAATATGTTGCGAGGATTTGAAGGTCAGTATATAGAACCGGGTCCTTCCGGTGCCCCGAGCAGCGGCGGCGCAGATTTATTGCCTACAGGACGCAATTTTTATGGTGTAGATCCCCGCACTCTTCCTACGCCTGCTGCATGGGAAATTGGCAAAACACTTGCTGACCAGGTTATTACGCGCTTTATAGCGGAAGAAGGTCGTTATCCTGAAAACATAGGCATTGTACTCTGGTCTGGGTCGAATATGAGAAGCCATGGACAATGTATTGCTGAATTTTTGTATCTTATGGGTATTAAACCAAAATATCAAAGCGGAAGTATGCGCGTCAATGGCTTGGAGGTAATCCCTCTTGCAGAATTAAAACGCCCGCGCATAGACGTTACAGCTCGTATTAGCGGATTATTCAGAGATTCTATGCCTTCAGTTGCAGAACTGTTAGATAAAGCCGTTTTGCTTGCGGCAAGCCTGGATGAAAAAGATGAGGATAACTATGTAAAGAAACATATTACAGCTGAAAGTGCGGAACTTGAAGAAAGTGAAGGGATGACTAAAGAAGAGGCCTGGCGTCAGGCAGCTTTCAGAATCTTTGGCGACCAGCAGGGTGTATACGGTGCAGGTGTAGCAGCATTGCTGGAAGCTAAAAACTGGGATACAATTGACGATATAGCTGATGTTTATGTCCGCTGGGGCGGACATGCTTATGGCGGCAAAACCCGAGGAAAATTTTTGCCGCAGCAATTCCGCAAACGTATGGGCAGCCTTGATGTAACAATTAAAAATGAAGATAATCACGAAACAAATATGTTAAGCAGCGATGATTATAATGCTTATCATGGCGGAATGATTGCAGCTGTACGCAGTATTAAAGGCAGCGCACCGCGCTCTTACTGCGGTGATAGTACTGACCGCAGCCGTATAACCATGCACAGTGTTCAGGAAGAAGCAAAACGTGTCTTCCGCAGTGAAGCCATTAATCCTAAATTTATAAACGGTATGATGAAACATGGTTATAAGGGTGCAGCCGATATGGCAAACTATATTGCGCATAGTTACCAGTGGGATGCAACAAGCGATGTAATAGAAGACTGGATGTATGAAAAATATGCCGAAAAATATGCGTTTGACCCTGAAGTTCAAAAGTGGATGCGCGATGTTAACCCATGGGCCTTGCAGCGTTTAACGGAAATTTTACTGGAAGCAAGCCAGCGCGGCTTATGGAATGCTAAAGAAGAAACTCTTAATGAATTGCGAAAATTATATCTTGACATGGAAGGCGAACTGGAGGACAGAGCTGATGCCAACAACTAAAATAAAAATGTTGGCATTAGCAGTAACCGGCAGGTGTAATTTTGCCTGCCGGTATTGTTATGCTGCACCTTTAGATGCACAGGATATGAGTATTGATACAGCTTTTAAAGCATTAAAACTGGCAGCACAGAGCGGAGAAAATTTTGTCCTGCAATTTACCGGAGGAGAACCGCTTTTAAATTTTCCTGTTATTAAAAAAATTGCAATGCAAGTTATAGCTCAAAAGCTGCCTGCCAAAATGCAGATTCAAACTAATTGTTCACTTATGACAGATGAAATAGCTGATTTTCTGTATGAACACAAAATCGCTATTGGAGTTAGCCTCGATGGGCGCCCCGGTGTAAATGATTTGCAGCGCATTTATAAAGATGGTACTGGGACTTCTCAAGATATAGTAAAAGGGCTGGAAATTTTAAAGCGCCGTAATATTGCAGTTGGTATTACCTGTGTTGTTACTGATGAAAATGTTAAGCAACTGGAAAGTATTATAGAGTTCGCTCATTTTTTAGGAAATGTAAGACGCATAGGTTTTGATGTTTTGCGGTATCAGGGACGCGGGTGTAGTTTAAAAATGCCTTGTGGAGATGACGTAAAGAACGCCATGCAGCGCGTTATTAACAAAAATGATTATTTGCAGAAGCTTACGGGCATTAAAATTAAATTATCCCAACAGGAACGTGCTATTGTACAAAAATCAATCAGTTATGCTTATGATTTTGGTCATTGCTATGCCATGAATGGGCAGGCGGCTTTTGTCGCAGCCGATGGCAGCATTTATGCATGTTCTTCGTTCATGGGAGAGCCTGATTTTTATATTGGTAATGTAGAAAAAGGAATAGACTCTTTGGCAGTAAATGACTTAAAAAATAAAATTAAACAATCAATGCGTTTTTGTATTGATTGCCGAGAGTTTAAGGCTTGTGGAGGCGGATGCTATGCGAGATGGTATGGCAGCGGTCAAGCAACTAATTGTAGTGCAGAGTGTGCTTTAAAACTTAGCTTTATTTAAAATAAAACCACAATTAAAAAATATTACTAAAATATTTGACTATATACTTAGTATATAGTGTAAGATTGATTTCATAATAATATACTATATCAATTGTATAAATTTCGGAGGATGAAATAATGAAAAGAATGTCCGTATACCCTTTTAGCGCCATTGTCGGTCAGGACAACATGAAACTGTCTTTAATTTTAAATGTAATAAATCCTTCGCTGGGCGGTGTTCTTATTAAAGGTGAAAAAGGAACGGCAAAATCTACTGCAGTACGTGCACTGGCAGAACTGTTGCCGCCGATGAAGGCTGTATGCGGGTGTAAATTTCATTGCGATCCTGAGGATAAATCTGCATTGTGTGATGAGTGCCGTAATTTGTATAGACAAAATGGTAATTTGCCAGAAGAATTTATCAAAATGAAAGTGGTGGAATTGCCTGTTAGCGCAACCGAAGACAGGGTAGTTGGTACTCTTGACATAGAACATGCTATAAAGCACGGCGAGAAAAAATTTGAGCCGGGAATTTTGGCAGCAGCTAACCGTAATATTTTATATGTTGATGAAATTAATCTTTTAGATGACCATGTAGTGGATGTGTTGCTGGACGCTGCTGCTATGGGTGTAAATACTGTAGAGCGTGAAGGCGTATCATATTCCCATCCTGCACGCTTTGTACTTGTTGGCACCATGAACCCAGAAGAAGGAGATATCAGGCCGCAGCTTCTTGACCGTTTTGGTTTATCTGTAGTTGTTAAAGGTGAAAATGACCCTCAACAGAGAGTTGAAGTTATTAAACGCCGATTAGAATATGAAAAAGACCCTGAAAATTTTAATAATGCTTATGCCGATGAACAGCAGCAACTTGCGGAAAAGATTATAAAAGCACGCGAATTTTTGCCAAAAGTAGAAATTGACGACAAATTGCTTGGATTAGTTGCCGGAATTTCGGTTGAATTAGGTGTAGATGGACATAGGGCTGACATTACATTGATAAAAACAGCTTTAACAGTGGCTGCTTTTAATGGGCATGGCTTTGTAGACACCGAAGATATAAAAACTGCGGCTAAATTGGTATTGCCGCACCGTATGCGCCGCCGTCCGTTTGAAGAAGGCGAACTTGACTGGGGCAGGGTAGATGGATTGATAAGTACAGGCGTTTAAGGAGGGCGAGGGTATTGCTGGAATACAGTTATCCTTTAGCTGCCGTTGTAGGGCAGGAAAAAATAAAAAAAGCCCTTTTAATAGCACTTGTAAACCATAATACTGGCGGGTTAGTAATTACCGGTGTTAAAGGTACAGGTAAAACAATTATGGCACGTGCCTGTAAAGCTTTAGCAGGCAGTCGTATATTTATTAACCTGCCGCTTAATGTTACAGAAGATATGCTTTTTGGAAGCATTGATATAGAGTATGCTGTGCAGCAAGGCAAAAAACGCTTTGCGCCGGGTTTATTAAGCCGGGCTGATAAAAATGTTTTATATATAGATGACGCTAATCTTTTAAGGCAGGATTTGCTGAATGCAGTACTTTCTGTTAATGAAACCGGACAGAACATTGTTGAACGCGATGGTATTTCCTATATTCACAGTGCCAGGTTTACATTGCTTGCCAGTATGAACCCTGAAGAAGGTGCATTGCCTTCACATATTCTTGATAAATTTGGAATGTATGTTAATGCAGAACCTATTTCTGATATCGAAGCCAGGGCTGAGGTTATCCGCAGGAATTTGAACTATGCCGCAAATCCTGAAAAATTTTGTTCCGCATACGCTGATGAAAAGGCAAAGCTGTTAGACACGGTTGAAAACGCACGCCGGCTGCTGCCGATGGTTGAAATAAGCGAAGCAATGCTGCAATTAGCCGCACAGTTATGTTCACAGGCATTTTGCAGCGGGCACAGGGCTGAAATTTATATGCTGGAAGCGGCAAAAGCAATAGCCGCACTGGCACAAAGGGCATATGTATTGCCTAAAGATATAGAAGAAGCAGCTGAATTTGTGCTGCCTCACCGTTCGCGCCCGCCAATAACGCAGGACGACAGTGACGGCGGGCAGGATGAGCAGGAAGATACACCTGATAATGAAAATGAACCGGAAGAAAATAATGGTGACAAAGATAATGACGGCAACGTAGAAAATAATTTGCCGTTACCTGATGATATAAACTCTGACGATTCAAATCAGCAAAATGATGCTGACCCGCAGAACGATACACAGGTGGATAATAACAATTTAGCGCCTGATGAAAAAATAGCAGATATTGATAAAAATTTTGTTATGCCCAAACTAATTGTTGATATGGGCGAAAAAAGCCGCATCAGGCACGGCAGCGGCAAACGCAGCATAACAAAAACTGATTTGAAACAGGGCCGTTATGTGCGGGCAGAACTGCCAAAAGAGAAAACTACAGATATGGCTTTTGATGCAACAATCCGCGCCGCGGCTCCATACCAGAAACTGCGTACTAAAAATGGCTGCGCAATTGTAATAAAAGATGAAGATTTACGCCAAAAAGTAAGGGAAAAACGAATTGGCAACACTTTTTTATTTGCAGTTGATGCCAGCGGCTCTATGGGAGCACGTGAAAGAATGCGTGCCGTAAAAGGCGCTATTTTTTACATGCTGCAGGAAGCTTACCAAAAACGCGACAGAGTTGGTATGATTGCTTTCAGGCGTGATAAAGCAGAAGTTTTGCTGCCGGTAACACGCAGTGTTGATTTAGCACAAAAATGCCTGCAAAAATTGCCTACAGGTGGTAAAACACCGCTTGCAGACGGGCTTGCCAAAGCGTTTTTAACTCTTACAATGCAAAATAAAAAAGAGCACGATATGGAACCGGTGCTTGTAATAGTAACGGACGGACGTGCCAATGCAGTGGAAGGAGAAAGCGACCCGGTTGGCAGCGCATTAAAAATTGCAACAAAAATAAAAAATGCAAAAATAACCTCTGTTGTTATAGATACCGAAAATGATTTTATCAAACTTGGCATAGCGCGCGATTTGGCTGATGCTATGGGCGCAGCGTATTATACGCTTAACAGGCTTAGCAAAGAGAATATTATAAAAATAATACGTAATTTAGGAGATAACTGATGAAAAAATTGTTTATGGCAATTATGCTGATGTTAATTTGCATAACTTCTGCTGCAGTTTCTGCGGCAGAAAATGAACAGCCGCAAAATCCAATGAATTGGGAAATTAGTATGATGCCCAAACCTACTGCAGAAGAAATAGAAGCTGCGCGATGGTCAATAATAACAGAAAACGATATAGGTATTTATGCTTACGACATTGATTCGCTGCGATTTGCGGTAAATACAGACGGCAGCAGTGACAAAAATATCGTAACGGCAGAAGTAAAAACTATCTTTACCAATAAGGATATTTTAAAAAAGCTAAAAAAAGATTATTCTAAAAATCTTGAGAAAAAAGAACGTGTTTTATACTGTAAAATGAAAATGCATTATAATTTGCAGAATTCAACTTACTGTGTAAAAAATATGACTGTCTATACTGATAAAGACAGGGTTATCGAAGAAAAAATAAGTAATACTTTTGCACAAGTGCCGGAAGGCAGCTTTGCGGAGGCTTTATATGAAATCTGCCTTAAATTTGCAGCAGATTCAAACGAAAAAAATACTGAAAAATGATTGTAATAAAATTTAATAATATAACAGGTGATTAACTTAAATAGCTAAATGGGTGCAAATCCCATACGATCACGTCACTGTTATAGGGAGTTCATTAATACTTGTTGTATTGTTGAACGATGAACTTTAGTCAGGAGGCTGCCTGTTATTATTGCTTACAACTGCGAGTGACAGTAGATGGGCGAAACTATAATTCATTTATAGTTTCATACACCTTTTGCCATGCCGCAAAGGGTGTTTTATTTTAAGTTTGTTTGTTAAAGTATGCGGCCATGTGAGACTGGGCATACTGAGACTTGCAATAAAAATTTATTAAGAGGTGTGAATGATGGACAAAAGTTTTAGTAAGAGTCTTTTGATGACAGCGTTGATTACCGGCACTGTGTTGTGGGGAGGCAATTCGGTTCTTGCACAGGAGAATGAACAGGAATTTACTCTTGACCCAATGGTTATTACTGCTACAAGAACTGAAAAAAGAGATGTAGATGTACCTGCAAGTACTACTATTTTGAGTAATCAAGATTTAAAAAATACTGGCGCGCAAAATTTGCAAGTTGCTTTAGGGCGTGTTCCTGGTTTGATATACAAAACTTTTTCTCCTGGTGGTGGCGCTATGGGGACTATGGCAAATGAAATTGCTATTAGGGGCGTATCTAATGGTACGTTAGTTATGTTAAATGGTACACCAATGAATTTACGTGGTAAATATTTCCTTGATGCAATTCCTGTTGAGAATGTAGAGCGTGTAGAAATCGTTAAAGGCGGTGCTGGCGTTTTATATGGCAGTGAAGCTATGGGTGGTGTAATTAATATTATAACTAAAAAAGAATTTACAAATTCTGTGTCTGTTGGATATGGTAATTATGGACAACAAAAATACAGCGCGTCTGTAGGAACTGATAAAGTTAATGTAGGTTATAACCTGGAAAAATGGGGAAATGTAGATACTATCTCCCGCTCTGATGATAAGGGATTAAAACATACTGATATGACCGGTTCAGAAAAAAGAAATTTGTATGTTGATTATAAAATTAATGACAACTGGAATTTCTTATATAATTATTTTGAGACTAATGTTAGATATGACACATGGTTTGATGATGCATATAAAGAGGTACCTAAAGGTGGAGCATTGCAGCAGAATCGTGAATATGTTACCAAACAAAATTTAGTGCAGTTGTTGTATCAGGATGATACTTTAAAAGCTAATTTATATTACAATCAGAATAAATTAATGGCAAATGGTTTTACGAATTATAATACATCTGGTAAATTTCAAGGAAAAATATATGATACTGATGAAAAAAACAGAACCTATGGTGCAGATGTTCAAAAGGAATGGCAGCTTAATAGTAAAGGCAGCTTAGTACTGGGTGGTAGTTATCAAAATGAATTTTATGATGATTATTCCAGCAAAGTTGCCGACAGACATATTTATGCTGTTTACGGCCAATATGACCATAAATTTGATGACAAAAATGAATTGATTGTAGGTGCGCGTGAAACGTGGACTACCGGTGGTTACAGAGATCAAAACTATGATAACTTTAGTATGTCTGGTCAGTATGTACATAAATTAGATGACGATGATTCTTTATACGCTAATGTAACGCAGTCTTTTATTATGCCTACTTTTAGCCAAATGTATGGTGCAAGCGACAAAGCTATTGCCAACCCGGATTTGAAACCGCAAAAAGGCGTAAGTTATGAAGCCGGTTGGAAACGTGTAACAGATAGCCATAGCTGGAAAGCTGCTGTTTACCATATTGATATAACAGACAATATTTCTGCTACATGGGATACTAAAAAAACGGAATACCAGTATACGAACGAAGATTTTAAAAATACCGGCATTGAACTTTCCTGTGATATTGAAGGGAAGAACGGTTGGTCTTATAATTGGGGCGTAAACTATATGGATCCGAAAGTTAAAGGTACGAAAAAACCGTATTGGGATAGAAAATATGGTAGGGTACAGTTGAACGGTGGTATTACTTATAGTAAAGATAAATGGGTATCCAGTTTACAGGGAACATATCTAGCTGAAAGGGTTGGAACACCGAGTAGCTCTCATTCCTCTCATGAAAAACCTTACTTTTTAACAAGTTTGACAACTACTTATAATGCTGATAAACAAAATTCCTTTACTCTCACAATGGATAACTTGTTAGACAGAGAGGATAATTTAAGTCATAGTGGTTCTTCTGAATATTATTCTACTCCGTTTAACTTTATGCTTACTTATAATTATAAATTCTAAGCTCTGTAGTAGTATAAGGCGGCTTATGCCGCCTTATACTCTAAATATTTAATGGCGTAAAAGTTATCGTATTATTAACTATACTTATATTAAAGGACCATTCTTACTATGATTTTGAAAATTTTAAGCATTTTTTTGTTATGCTTTTTAAATATAAATGTTGCACTGGCCGGTGTGCAGGTAGATGCTGTTTACCCATACAGCCTTGATAAAAAAGTTAACAAAACTGTTGCTGCTGGCAGCACTATGCCGTTATATTTAAACATTACGGCGTTTGATGTGCCAGATGAGCAGCCGGTTAAAGTAACCGTTATTTTGCCGGAAGGTTTTAAGGTATTACCAGGCGGTAAATGGCAGGTTGGCGATAACGGCAGCAGTGCATACACCAACTGGCTTTTGCCAGCTGATTACGGCAATACATTTGACTTGCTTTATATAAAACCAAATGAAAATGTTGTAAGAGGAACGAAACAAATTAATATTAATATTACTGCTGAAAACTGGCAGCAAGAAAAAGTTATTAATTTTATATATGATGCAAACTCCAAAGCCGAAAACTCCAAATCAGCCTATGGTAAAAAATACAAAAATAAAGATTATAACTGGTATATACAAAATGTAGATTTACCGGTAGATAACCTTGGGCATAAGGATGACCGTTCTGCAGATAATGTTGTTTATATACGCGATACTGCATTTGAATCTTTCCGCAGCCGTTTAACAGGTGATGGCGCAGAAAGCTGGTCATCTATGTTCAACCACCCGGCTGCGTTTATGCTTGTTGATATGCGTAATCCGCAGCAGGATGTAAGAGTGCTGCGTTTAAAAGCAGAGCTTTTGGATAAAACAACTGGTAAAGTCATGCCTGGTTTGTGCCAGGCAAGTAATTCTACCGAAGAGCATGAGCAGGGCTGGGCCGGTAAAACCGATAACAGCGATGCAACAAAAGCTATGATTTCACTGGATGGCAAACAGACACAGGCTTTTATTATACCGCTGTATGTTGATTATTTTAAAATTATTGAAGGTGATTATACATTAAGGGTTACTGTTGAAGGAAATGGTCAGCAGAAAATACAGGAACTTCCGGTAAAAATAGAACAAAAACACAGTATTGGCATTGCTGCAGTAACTTTTGCATTTATTTGCTTTGCGGCAGTCTTGTTGTTTTTACCGCGCCTGCGTCGCGTAATATTTAATATAGGTGCACAGGGGGCTATAACGGTAGCATTATTTGCTGCGGCAGGTTTTGGTGCAATAACTGTGCCCACAACTTTAGCAGGAGAGTTTTTGCATGTATTTTTAGGCCCGTTTTCCGGGTTTATTACAGGTATTTTAAGCGGCGTACTGCAATATTTACTTATAGTTTCGCTTTTAGTGTTATACCGGCGGCAGGGCGTATTGGCGCTGATGTTTTTAACAAGATATATGTTATCCGGGTTGCTTTTCGGTAATTTTACTCCTCTTGGCTTTTTAAGCTGCTGCGTATATATAGGCGTGCTAGAAACAATACTTAAGTTGTGTGGATTTTTTGATAAAAAGAATATCAGCGTAAAATATATGCTGTTTATAGCGGCTATGTTTGGTATTGGTGATGCTGTTGTTACCTTTATAAATCTTGAACAAATGATGTTCTTTTACAGGCTTTACTATGCCGATTGGTATATAGGTTTGTATATGCTTATTAACGGCTTTTTATATAGCAGCATCGGCGCCTGGATTGGTTATAAATTGGGTTTAAAACTTCAGCAGGTTACGGGGGAATAACGAATGCTTAAAATAGAAAATTTATCTTACCGTTATCCAAACAGAAGTGAAAATACATTAATAAATATCAATTTAAGTATAACTACAGGTGAATTTGTGCTTATGGCAGGCAAAAGCGGCTGCGGAAAATCAACCTTAATTAAAGCGATAACCGGTATTTTTGAGACAGAACGGCGCGGCTGTTTATCGGGCAAAATTTTTTTGGATGGAAGGGAATCTCAAGATTTGCCTCCCGAGGAAATCGCTTTACTGGCAGGTACTGTATATCAGACCCCGGATGACCAGCTGTTTGCTATGACTGTATATGATGAAGTTGCTTTTGCACTTGAAAACCGCGGCTTTCCGGATGAATATATAAAAACTAAAGTTTGTGAAACTTTAGAAATGGTAGGGCTTGGTGACAGGGTAGATTATAGTATTCAGGCACTTTCAGGCGGTCAGAGGCAAAGGCTGGCACTTGCATCTGTGCTTGTTACCGGCCCTAGGCTGTTGGTACTGGATGAACCCATAAGCCAGCTTAACCCGCAGGGGGCACATGATTTTTTACGCCTTTTGCAGGAGCTGAACCAGAAACAAAATTTAACAATTCTTTTAATAGAACACAGGGTTAATGAAATTGCCGGTTATTTTTCACGGATTATAGTTATGAACGAAGGCAGTATTGCATATGACGGTGATATAAATAAGGTGTGGCCAGCAGTAAGCCGATTAAAAAATATCGGTTTGCGTGAGCCTCAGAATATTATTTTATGCCGTTTGCTAAAGCTGCCTGAATTGGTAAACGATGCTGATACTGTTGCTGCCATGGTAACGGATGTTTATGGCAATTTGAAAATTGTAAATAAATATCAATCTGTTGTTGCAGCAACAGGGCAAACTATTTTAGATATAAAAAATGTCTATTATAAATATGATAATGCTTTGGAAGATACGCTGAAAAATATCAGCTTTACGCTGCAAAAAGGTAAAATTACTGCACTGATGGGCGTAAATGGCACCGGTAAAAGCACATTGATGAACCTTTTGGGCGGAATTGCTGCCATGGACAGAGGAACGATTTGTTTAGATGGCCAGGATTTGCAGAATGAACGCTTTAACGTTGGTTACCTGCGGCAGGAAGCAGATTTAATGCTGCTGGCCGACAGCGTGCGTGAAGAACTTTGCTGGAATAATAAAAAAATTAGCGAAGCAGAACTGCAAATTATGCTTAAAAGAATTGGTCTTGAAAATTATGCCGGTGATTTTCCGTTAGCTTTAAGTAAAGGGCAGCGCCTGAGGGTTATTTTAAGTGCTGTATTAATGCAGAAACCTAAATTGCTGCTTCTTGACGAGCCTACTACCGGCCAGGACCAGCAAAGCCTGGAAGAGATAAAAAAACTTTTATGTGCTTACGCCGAAGATGGCGGCAGTATTTTCTTTTGCACGCATGATGTTGAATTAGCTTCTGAAATAGCTGACAGCGTAATTTTAATGAATGATGGCCAGATTATTGCTGATGATATAACAAGCAAAGTGCTTACTGACAGAAGTTATTTAAAACTTTGTGGGTTAAAGGCACCAGCCATGCTTGATGTTACGGATTTATTGCATATCAGGCCTTTACTTACGGCTAAGGAGGTGGCGGATTATGTACTTGCGGCAGCTGTGGGAAGGTAATGATTCACGGGAGTGGATTAGAGAAGTTTCCGGAAAAACCAAACTTGTTATGTTGTTTTTGTTTTCAATATTGACGATAACGGTTGATAATCCGCGTACTTTATTTATTGTATTTTTGATTTCGCTGTTGCTGCATGCGTTGGCAGGTACTTCTGCCGCCAAATGGCAGGTTATGATGGTCTTGCTGATGCTTAGTTTATGGGGGTCAATGTTCAGCCAGGCTTTGTTTTTTACGCAAACGCCCAGAACGCCTTTATTTGTTTTGATTGAACCGAATACGCCTATACTTGGTGTTATTACAAATGGGCTTTACGTTTACCGCGAAGGTATTATATATGGTGCTGTGCAGGGGCTGCGTTCGGCTACCATGCTTTCGCTGGGCCTCTTGGTTTGCTGGAATTCTGATCCCAGGCAGCTTTTGCAGGCAATGCTTACATGGCATTTGCCAACGCAGATTGCCTTTATGCTCGTTACCGCAATCAGGTTTTTGCCGGTATTAGCAGCGGAAACAGGTGATGTTTTAATTGCACTCAGGCTCCGCAGCGGCAGTGCTGCCGGACGTACTGCTGTTATAAGGCATTTGCCGTATATTGCCAAGCCTTTACTGGTACGTTGCCTGCGCAGGTCGCAGACACTTGCTTTATCGGTTATAAGCCGCGGATTTTTTTTGGCAGATAACAAAAAGCGTGCTTATTTATGGCCTTTAAGGGAACGGCTTGTATGTTTGTTGCTTTTTGCTTTCGTAAGCAGTGCTGCTTTAAGTAAGATTTTGTATTTGCTTTCTGAACAGGGTTTTTATTATGGTGTATTCAGATTTGTGTATGATTTGGCAAAGGTTTACTTATGAAAAATTTTAAAAGCAAAATAATAACTATTATATTTTTATTGTCATTAGCGGCTTTGTTTTGGATTACCGGAAGCCGTACTCCATGGAATGATATAGGTTTAACTGCTTCAGAAGAAGGGATTGCTGTACAGTTGGGAGATATCCCCAGTGAAAATTATGACCGCATGGGCTTTACCAAAGCTGTTGTCAGACATGTAGAATCTGAAAATGGATGGCTTGTAGGTACAGAACGCGGTGAACTGTTTTTATTTTCTTCAAAAGGTGAACAGATTTGGAAACGTTCGCTTGGCATAGGTAAGTTTATTTCTGTCTGCTTAAGCAATGATTCACAGGTTGCTTTTGTAGGTGAACAAAGTCCTGCCGGAAATTTATATGCAATTGATGTTCACACGGGTGATATTTTATGGCAATACGCTGCTGCGAACTTTGTCGGTGCTGATCCGAGCAAGCGTTCTTACCCTTCAATAGTACATATCGTTGTTGATAAAAATGATAACGTATATGCCAATGCGTATAGATTTTTGATGAATAAAGACGGCAGCCGCGGATATAACGGAAGGATGCTTGCGATAAACCGCAGTGGTGAACTTTTATGGAAATATCCGGCAGAAGAATCTATAGACAGTTGGATAAACTGGTGTGATGTTAATGATAACAACGGCGAAGTTGTAATATCCACTTCTGCATATGACTTCAGGGAAGACATGGTATATAAAGATACGATGTATTTTCTTGATAAAAACACTGGCGAAAAGATAAATTCTGTTTTTATAAAGCCAGTTGAACCTTTTGACAATACCGTTATGCGCGGCAGCCCTAATTTTAGTAAAGATGGTAAATATTTAGCGGCAGCTTGCAGTGACGGCCGAGGCTTTTTATTTGATGCTTTGGGAAATATGTTATGGGAACGTACATTATCTAAACCAACTCAGGTTGATAATGTCTGGATAAATGCTTCCGGAAGAGATGGCTATGCTGTTAAAGAAGGTGTTGTTTTTTCAACGATCAATACTTTTAACCGTGAGAACTGGCAAATTCCAACGCCAATAGAGCATCCAAGCAATAACAGTTTATTTATGTTTGGTTATGATGGCACATTTAAGTATCAGTATATGGCTGATGGTACGATGGAAGAGCTATCTTTTGCCAAAGATAAGGTTGCCTGTGCAGTTGGGCGTAATGTACGTACACATAATTACGGTGCTCACGGGGGGCTTATATTAAACATTGCAGATGGCAGAAAATTAAATTTCTTCCATACAGAAGGGCCATTACAGGCGATAAATATAAGCAGTGATGGTCTGACTGCGGCCGGCGTTGAAGCACCGGCAGTTACCCCGGATGGGAAAATTATAGGAGCTTACAGGTTACATATATGGAAACTAAATTGATGAAAGGCAAAATGTTATTTGCTTTTTTACAGTATTACAAACCTTATAAAAAAATTGCTGCGTTTATTGTTGTTGGTTCATTTGCAGTTGCTTTCCTGGATTTGATATTTCCAGTATTTGTAAGGCATATTTTAAATGTTGAACTGCCGCAGCAAAATCTTCAAAGTATTTTGCTTTATGCCTTGTTTTTACTGATTTTATATATTCTAAATACAGTTTTACTGTATTGGATAAGTTATAGCGGGCATGTTATGAGTATCAATATTGAACGTGATATGCGGCGTGACCTTTTCAGGCATATTGAAAGTATGTCATTTAAATTTTTTGATAACAACAGAACAGGGCAGCTTTTGGCGCGCCTTACCGGTGATTTAACGGAAATAGGCGAATTGACTTTCCGTGGGCCTAACGATGTTATCATCTGCTTAGTGGTTATGCTGGGTACTATCAGCATAATGTTTTGGATGAATATCTATTTAGGTGTGCTTATAGCACTGCTTTTAATTCTGAAAACAGTACATACCGTTATTATAAATCATAAGATGAAGGCTGCCTTTAGAAAAAACCGTGCTAAAAATGGTGAGGTTTCTGCAAAAGCCGAAGAAGCATTAAGCGGAATACGGCTTGTAAAAGCATTTGCTGCTGAAGAACTGGAATGTTCTCTATTAATGAAGAAAAATGAAGAAAGTATGGCGGTTCGCAAAACTTCTTTTAAAATATTAGGCTATTTCTCCAGCAGCGTTAATTTTTTTACTAATTTTACAAATTTGTTTGTACTTGTGGCCGGTGGTGTATTAATAGCAGCTAATAAAATTCAACTAAGTGATTTTATTGCTTTTTTGCTTTACGTTAATTTATTTATGAAGCCACTATTAAGGTTAACCGTTTTTACGGAAATGTATCAGCGCGGCATGGCGGGATTTGCACGTTTTTATGAAATTATGCAGATTAAACCGGAAATAATTGATGCCAAAGATGCAATTGAATGTAAAAATATTAACGGCAGTATTTGTTTTAAAAACGTAACCTTTAGTTATGGAAAAAATAAGGTGCTTGACAATGTAAGTTTTAATATTGCTGCCGGTGAAACTGTTGCTTTTGTCGGTGAAACAGGTGTTGGGAAAACCACATTAGCAAATTTGCTGCTGCGTTTTTATGAACCTGATTCGGGTGATATTTTAATAGACGGTATTAACATAAAAAAATATGATCAAAGGTCTTTACGTAAAAATATAGGACTTGTACAACAGGAGGTTTTTCTTTTTTCTGATTCTGTGCGGCATAACATAACTTACGGTTTATCTGAAGTAAAAGATGAAGAGATGGTATTTGCGGCCAGGGCAGCGTCAGCAGATGAATTTATAGAAAAACTGCCGCAAAAGTATGATACAGAAATCGGCGAGCGTGGAATAAAACTTTCCGGCGGACAGCGTCAACGCCTCGCAATAGCCAGAGTAATTTTGAAAAAACCGGGAATAGTAGTGTTAGATGAGGCGACATCTGCTTTAGATAACAAAACAGAAGATAAAATTCAAAAGGCATTAGATAAACTTACTAAAGGGCGTACAACTTTAATTATTGCTCACAGATTATCTACAATACAAAAAGCCAACAGAATTTTTGTATTGAATAATGGCAAAATTTCCGAAGAAGGTACGCATGAAGAATTATTAAAACTAAAAGGCTTATATTACAGGCAGTACAAAACTACGCTTGATAAAAATAAATTATTGGATACTTAGCAAAAATTTAACGGAAGGAGAATTATAAAATTTTTGTTTGTTAAATATCCGGATAATTTATTTTAAGAAATTTTGTTTTCTGAATTTGGGTATCGTATATTTTCAGGAGGATGGTCATGGAATTTATCAGTCAAACTATTATGTATTTTCACAAAGGCGGTTTAGTTATGTATCCGCTGTTGTTCTGTTCTTTCGCTGTTTTTGCTATCGCCATTGAGCGCTTTTTGTTTTACCGTGCAGCTGACAGCGGCGAAAAATTTGCCGATGATTACTGCACTTTATTAAAAAACAATGATTTACAGGCTGCAGCCGATTTAGCACAAACAACTTCCGGTGAAACTTCTGCCCTTGTTTTTGGCGCTGTACAAAATGCACATACACAGGATGATTTGACGGATTACCTTGAAAACGGGCTGGCTTTTTTTACTGCCCAGCTTAAAAACAAACTGGATTATTTAAGCATTATTGTTACTCTTTCGCCACTTTTAGGCCTTTTGGGCACTATTGTCGGCATGATTGGTGCGTTCAGTATTTTTAATATCCAGGCAGGCGCACCTATGGCTATCACCGGTGGTATCGGTGAAGCGCTGATTGCTACGGCTACCGGCTTATGCGTAGCTATTATGGCACTGTGCTGCCATTCGTATTTTGCCCATCGCATGGACGGCATACTTACAACGGCTGAACGCTGTGCGGCTGCACTTGCGCAGGCTAACAGAAGGGCCGGTGTAAAATGAAATTCCGCAGAAGCCAGAACAGAAAAGTACCGGAACTTAATATTATACCGATGATTGATATTATGTTCTTTTTACTGGTGTTTTTTATGCTGAGCACCATGTATATGATTGATTTAAAGACTATTCCTGTTAAGCTGCCACAGGCGGCCAATGCAGCAAGCGATACATCTACAACTTTTGCCGTAACGCTTAAAAACGATGGTACAATTTACCTTGGTGATAAAGAAACAGATTTGCAGTCGCTTTTAATGCAGGCTTCTTTAGAACAGAAAAACAACAGCAATTTTGCTGTTGTTATACGTGCGGAAAAAGATATTGAATACGGTGAGGTTATTGGGCTTGTAGATAAATTTAAGGGAGCAGGCATTAACAGGTTTGGGCTTGCAACTGACGGGGCAGCAAAATGATGGATGAAAAGAGAAGGCGGAACTGGGGTTTTGCCGGTTCAGCGATTATACATGTTTTAATATTTTTGATTGTATCATTTACAGGTCTGTTTCAATTTACGCACGCACAGGAAAACATTGTTGAAGTTACGTTTTTCGGTGGTGGTGGAGGCGGAGGCAGCGATAATGCCGGTGTTATAGAGGAAACAGAACCTGAAGCAGCAGCTGCTGTTGAAGAAACTTCTGACAGTGATGCAATTTTTGAAGCAAATAAAGAAGAAAAACCTGCTGTTGTAAAAAAGCAGCAGGTTAAGCCGGTTGTCAAAAGCAGCGGCAAAGGTAAAGGAACCGGACAGGGAAGCGGTACCGGAAGTGGTATAGGGCCTGGTTCCGGCTCCGGCAGCGGTGGCGGCCATGGTAGTGGACATGGTACCGGTACAGGTAGTGGGTCAGGTCCGGGCAGCGGCATAACATCATCACCTGCCGTACCGCCTCGTATTATTAAAAGTTATCAGCCGCCTTATCCCAGTGCTGAACGCAACGCCGGCGTAGAAGGCACTGTTTCTATAAGATTTTTAATCGGCACCGATGGCAGCGTTGAAGATGTAACCGTTACGTCCTCCTCAGGCAATGCAAATCTTGATAACGCTGCCGTTGCTGCATGCCGCAAATGGCGTTTTACAGCGGCTAAAAACAGTTCAGGTTTACCGGTACGCTGCTATGCAAGTATTCCGATAATTTTTAAAATTGGTAACTAAAAAATCCCCATCTCTATATACCCTCTTTACTGTTTCTTTGGCAAAGAGGGTATATATTAAATTAATTATGTTAGCTTTATAATTGTTGCGTAAGATAATGTTTCAAAAATTTTACAGGAGTATGCCGAGATAATGAACGAGAAATTACGGAACCTCTTAAAAAATAAATATATTAAATTGATGCTGATTGTTGTATTGGGAATAATTTTAATCTTAATATATCAGCTGATGTTTAAAAGTGAACCTGCGTCAAGAGAAATATTAAAACCTATCGTTCATGTAGAGGAAGTTTATAAAAAACCAATGTATAAAGAAATTTCTCTATTTGGCAAAACGGAAGCCAATGCTCAAATAGATATTATAAATAAACATGCCGGTAAGATTGCAAATATCAATGTTGATTTAGGCTCGTTTGTACATAAAGGCGATATTTTAATTGAACAGGATTTGCAGGATGCAGAAGCCGAACTTCAAAAAGCATATGCAAGGTATAGAGAAAATGACGCCAAAGCTGCTGAAAATAATGCCGAATTCAATAGTGATTATTATAAATATAAAGCTGATTATGAATTAGCAAAACTCAATTACGAACGTTACAAAAAGCTGTATGAAATGGGTGCAGTAGCAGAAGCAGAGTATGACAGCAAAAAACAAATAATGGTTAACGCCCAGGCTGCATACGAAGCCTTATCAAAACAAAAAAATTATGGTGATGCTGCAGCATCTGTTTATGCCAGAGAACAGGTTGCTGAAAGGCGCTATCAAGAATATATTTTAGCGCAGAATAAAAAGACAGATATGATTTTAAAAGCACCTGGAAATGGAATTATTAGTTATCGAAATGCAGAAATCGGTGAATATATACCGGCAGGAACAAAGCTGTTGACTATTACAGATAATAGCAAATTACATATAGATTGTAATATTTCGGAAGCTAATGCAGCTGTTGTAAAAGCTGATACAAAAATAACTATGAACATCGAAGCGTTAGGTAAATCTTTTGACGGAATTATATCATATGTAAGCCCTGATAAAAATGAAGATAGCAATAGTTACCTTGCCAGAATAAAATTGCTCGAACAGAATGAAGAAGTAAAATCGGGCATGTTTGCCAGGGGATATTTAAAGATACTGATAAAAGAAGATGCTCTTTACGTAAATAAGGATATTATTAAAGATAAAAACGGGAAGAAATATGTTTTTATTGTAAATAAAAATAATCAATTGGAACAACGTGAAGTAACGTTGGGCATTAATAATGATACAGAAGTTGAAATTATTGATGGTATTAATGAAGGGGAAGTAGTTGTTCTTGATAATTTATCACGCTTACGTGATGGAATTAAAGTTCAAATAGATGAAACCGAAGAGGATTAAAGATGAATATAACAAGGTTTTCTGTAAAAAGACCGATAGGCATTACAATGTTATATGCAATAATTGCTGTGCTGGGCATTTTTAGCTTTTTTAAGATTGGTGTTGAATTATTGCCGGAAGTCGATTCTCCATATGTAAGTGTAATAGTTAATTATCCTGGCGCAAGTACTGAATCAGTTGAACAGCAGGTAACAAAGCCTATAGAAGATGTATTGTCAACCATTTCACATTTTAAGCAGGTAAGGTCAGCAACAAGACCGGGCAGAGCCGAAATATTTGTAGAGTTAGATAGCAGTGCTGATGCGGATCTGGTAGCTATAGAAGCAACAAAAAAAGTAAGTACTATCAGAAAGAATTTGCCGGATGATATTGATGAGCCTGTTGTTATTAAACGTTCTTCTGACGAATATCCAATAATGCAGATTGCCGTCACAGCTCCTTATGAGATGGCAGATATATATTCTATAACTGAAAAAATTTTTGCGGAAAGGTTTCAACAGGCCGGCGGTGTTGCAGATATTGAATTGAGCGGTGGCCGAGTTAAAGAAATCAGTATAGATGTTGATAAAGAAAAATTAAATTATTATGGGTTAAACCTGCAGGATATTATACAAAATGTAAAAAACGAAAATGTCTTTCTATCATCCGGCTCTGTTTATACGGACGTAAAACAAACTACTGTGAGATTAACGGCTCAATACGAAAAACCGGAAGATATTGAAAATGTACAGATAAAGACAGCGAATGGGCAAAATATTATACTAAAAGATATTGCTGAAATTAAGGCAAAAGAAAAACGCGCAGTAACTTATAGCCGTGTTGATGGAAACGATGCTGTTGCCATAGATATATATAAAGCAAGCGGATCAAATATTGTTGATACATCTGAAAATGTATTAATGCAACTTGAAAAATTAAAATCAGAATATCCTGATTATACTTTTACACTTGTTTATGATCAGTCTTCATTTGTAAAAAATTCATTAAAAAATACTTTTTATACATTACTTGAAGGACTTTTTACAACTGGTATAGTTTTATATTTATTCCTCAGGGGTTGGCAATCATCACTTGCAGTAATGATAGCTATACCGGTATCGTTAATAGCCACATTCTTTTTAATGTATCTTGCCGGATTTACTTTTAATATGATGTCATTAATGGGCATGGCATTATGTATAGGTATTCTGGTTGATGATTCCATTGTAGTACTTGAAAATATTCAGCGTTATATTAATAATGGCTATTCAGCAGATAATGCTGCTGAGCTTGGAAGAAATGAAATAGGCATGGCAGCTGTAGCTATGACGCTTTGTGATGTAGTGGTTTTCTTGCCAATAGCTTTTATGCAAAGTTCAACAGGGCAGTTTTTTAAACAATTCGGATTGACAATAACTTTTGCAACATTGATGTCATTACTTGTTTCGTTTACATTAACGCCTATGCTTGCTTCAAAGTTTTATTCGCATGGAATAAAGCTACCCAAAGGCAGAATCTGGGAATTTTTAGATAAAATTGAGAAAAATACAATAAATAAATACGAAAAAATACTTAAAAAATGTCTGCTTTATCCCCGTAAGGTTATATTTACCATAGCAGCACTGTTTGTTGGGGCTGTATTGCTTATACCTTTTGGATTTGTAGGGGCAGAATATATGCCGAGGACGGACGAAAGCGCCATTCAGGTAAATATAGAATTACCCGTAGGTTACAGTGCGGAACAAACCAACGAAGTACTATTATTATTTGACAAATATCTGCTGCAAATTCCAGAAATTGAACATCATTTATCAAATGTTACGAGCACGGAAAGTAATGGTAAAATATCAATCAGCCTTTATAACCGAGGCAAACGTTCCAAAGATGTATGGGAGATTGCTGATGAGATAAGAAAATTTGCTAAAAATAATTTTGGGGATATTAAAGTAAGGGTAAGTGAAATACAATCCTCCGTTACAGGCGTTTCTGGAGGCAAAACATTAGTACGTTCGCCATTGCAGCTGGAATTAAGGGGCAGCGATATGGATGTACTAATTGAAGAATCAAATAAAGTATTAAATATTTTTAAAGAAACAGAAGGTGTTAAAGATATAAAAAGTTCATATACAGAAGGTATGCCTGAAATTAAAGTAAGTGCTGACCGTGAAAAATTGCAATTTTACGGAGTATCTATCGATGACATAAACAAATCTTTTGCAGCAGCCATCGGCGGGAAAAATGCCGGTGTGTTAGCTAATGACCCTGACAATAGAGGACTAGATACGGATATTACGGTTAAATTTAATGGAAGCGACAATTTTTTTATTGAAGATATTAAAAACATCCCGGTAGTTGCCAAAAAGGGTACTGTAAACTTAGGAGATGTAGCTAAAGTTGAAGAAAGTATCGGACCGATAACCATCAGAAGAGTTGATAAAGAACGTATAATTAATATTCAAAGTAATTTGAGTGACAGACCTCTAAATGAAGTAGTGCTGGAAATACAGAAAAAATTAGAGGATAGCAATATTAAATGTTCTTATATGTTTACTGGTCAGGCAACTAGCATGAATGATTCTTTTAAAGAAATGGCAATAGCACTCAGTATGTCACTGTTGCTTATTTATTTCTTGCTGGCTGTGCTATATGAATCAGTTTTTACACCTTTAATCAGGATGTTTTCTTTGCCGCTGGGATTAATAGGAGCAATTATATGTCTTTTTGTAACTAATAATACGCTTAATCTATATTCATTAATTGGCATTTTGATAATGGATGGCCTGGTAGCGAAAAACGGGACTTTGTTATTAGATTATACACTGACTTTAATGAAGGAAGGAAAAAGCGCTGCTGAGGCAATAATAGAAGCTGGTAAGACCAGGCTTAAACCTATTTTTATGACTGCAGTAACTATGGTTGTTGGTATGTTGCCAACAGCCCTTGCCATGACTGAAGGATCAGAAACAAGAGAGAGCATGGCATGGGTTATCATTGGCGGTATGGTAACTTCAACAGTTTTTACACTGATAGTCATACCGATAATATTTTTATGGATACAAAAACATTATCCTAACAGGATTTAATTAGTTTTTTTTGTTTTATTTACAAACTTAACAATAACTATGTTAAGTTGTAATAAAAAATAATTAATTAAAAGGAGAAGGTAAGAAAATGCAACATAATCAAAGAGGATTTTCAAAAAGTTTATTAATGACAGCGCTAGTAACTGGCACCGTATTATGGGGAAGTAATAGTGTCCTAGCTTCAGAAACAGCTCCTGAATTTTCACTTGATCCATTAGTAATAACTGCACAAAAAAGAGAAAAGAAAGATTTGGAGACACCGGCAGCAGTAGATGTCATTACAACTGAAGATGTTGAAAAAAAATGGCGGAGCCAGTGCGTTTGAAGTATTAAGACATTCTTTAGGTTTATCTGCTACATCAATGGGACCAAATGGTGCTTCATGGGGTACGATGACAAGTGAAATTACCATCAGAGGTGTAGAAAGAGGAACGCTTATTTTATTGGATGGTGTACCTTTGAATCAGGATGGTAAATATAATTTAGAAGATATTCCTTCGGACATTATAGACAGAATAGAAATTGTGCGCGGAGGCGGCTCTGTTCTATATGGTAGTGAAGCAAGCGGTGGTGTAATCAATATTATTACTAAGAAAAACGTAGGCAACAATATTAAAGTATCGGCAGGTAATTATGGAAGAGAACAGTACAGCGTTAGTGTCGGTGCTGATGGCTTTGATGCAACGGCTTATTATGAAGATAGAGGAAAAGTTGACAGAATTACTACAGATGCAAAATCTGGAATGGGGAAAAATAAGTTAAATAAGCATGTTGAATACAATAATGGCGAACGGAAAGGTATTAGATGGAGCTATGATTTAAATGACAATTTAACATTCTATCATATGTATTCACAAAACGAAAATAAAATGTCCCATATTAGTAACGAGGGCGGTTATAATAATAGTATTGCACAAACAAATAATTATAAAGACGTTGATAATAATTTTACTTTAAATTTCGATGATAAATATGGATTTAAAGCCAGTGCTTCTTATGGAACACAAGAAAAAGAATATTATCAGACGGCATATAATAAAAATGGCAGTATTTCAAGCGATGGTTTAAATAGCTGGCGTAAAGGGCATAATGCTAATATAGATATAAACAAGTCTTTTAATATTGGGGAAAACAAACTTTTGATCGGCGCCAATTACAAAAAAGAAGATATGGACATATACGGAAATAAAATTGGTGTAACTTCTGGTAAAGGACGAGCTACATATGATAGGGATACTTATTCATTGTATGCTTCTTATGATTGGAAAATGAGTAACTCTGATAATTTAATAGTCAATATGCGTGAAACGTTTGCCAAAAATTGCGGAGCACAATATTCTACATTTGATTCTAAGCAAGAGGATATGTCCGAATTTACACCTGAAGTACAGTATATTAAAAAATTAAATGAAAACAGTTCAATTTATGCTAAAGCTGGTAAATCTTTCCGTCTGCCGGAATTAACACGAGTATTTGGAGCGGGCAATATACGTCCTGAGTTAGATTTGTATCCTGAAAAAGGTACACACTATGAAATAGGATATAAATTAAATGAAGGTAAAGCTGCATGGAGATTAGCATTATTTAATTATAAAATTAAAGACAGTATTACAAATGTTGATGGTACAAGTGCCGCCGAAGGTAATTTGCAATATACTAACGTTGATACCAAAAATACAGGTATTGAATTAAGTTGTGATATTGAACATAATGAAAATTTAAGCAGCTCTTTTGGAATTGCATGGAGCAATCCGGAAAAAGCACGTGAATCTGACGGAGCTTACGAAAAATATGGTAGCAGGTTACAGTTGATGGCATCTGTAGATTATCATAAAGATAAATTTGGTGCATCTTATTAGCTAATTATATGGGAAAAAGATATGACAGTGATGTAGATAAATATGGCGGAGAAAAAGTTAAGCCGGCATTATTTACAGATTTTCATATTAGCTATAAGCCGGAAAAAAATCATAAATTCTTTTTACATGTAAATAATATATTTGACCGTGAAGACTATACAACTGATGCCGGACCGAGAGAAAACCGTTTAGCTTACATGTCTATGGGGCGCAACTTTATGTTAGGTTATGAACTTTCTATGTAAGTTTTATCACAGGGTAGCATACTAGCTGCCCTGTTTAGTTTATCCAAAAAGTTGCTGAAAGGCACCTATTTTCATATATAGAAAAATAGTGGCCGAATTATTCAGCCACCTAAAAAAATTACACTCTTTACTAAACAAACCCTTAAATATTGATAAAATATCACAGATATTTTATCAATATTTTTAAAAACGCCTCTGAATTTCGTTTTATAGGCGTTTTTTTAAATTACGCAAGATTTTTTCTAAGCATTGCAAAAAAAACCTTTAAAACTTAAAAATGGCGCTATACGTCGGATTTATCTATACAGATTATAAATTACTTGTCATTTTTAAGGTTTTTGAAACATTTTATGACAACTTAGCACTTTTCATAATTGCTACTCTAATTCCACCGGTATGCTATTAGTATACCGGTTTTCCTGCCTGTCAGTTAAGTGGGCATATTTACTGCTCATATTGATATTGCTATGCCTAAGTGTTTCCTGGATCTGTTTTAAATCCTTTGTTTCCTTATATAATAGTGTTGCGCAGGTATGCCGCAGCATATGCCCGGCTTTTCCTTTTTCCTTAAGCCCTGCTGTTATCAACCATTTATTGACTGCATCGCGTACGGCCTGCCTTATCATACGGTGTCCGTACATATTATTGGAAGTAGAAGTAAATACCGGAGTCACTTTCTCCATTATATAATGTCTGTTCTTATTCATTTTAAACCGGTCTTTACTATCCAGATAGCGCAGCAGCAAACCGAAGGTATCCGGCCTAGGATAAATCATAGCATTTTTCCCTTTACCGTGTATGAGAATAGTCTGTTGGTCCACATTTATATCTTCCTCATTCATGCGATGGATTTCCACAGTACGCAGCCCTTCAATCGCCATAAAAGCTATTATCACCTTATCACGCAGCTCTTTTTCAGTTTCATTGGGAATGGACCGGAAAAGATATTCCAACTTGCCAGCAGATAAATAGGGTATATTCATAAGTGCTGCATCAGGATCTCGCGGCGCCTTAACATCTTCAGCAGGATTTTCCTGAATGATATGGAATTTCTGAGCAATATGATAAAATTTCCTGATGGAGTTTAATTTCGCTGCTACTGTATTGACCTTTTGATTTTTTTCAATAAGAAAATCACGATACAAAATAATATGTGGTTCCTGGAGGCGCAACGGTTTAAAATCATTATCCTTGCACCAGGAAAGAAATTCACGAATCTGGCCGAAGTAATTTTTTAAAGTATCTTCGGAAGGATTACCGCCGGCAATATACTTTTTTAAAACATCCTCATAGTTATCCAAAAATATTTCTTCGATGTCGGCATAAGAATATTTTGCAATTTTAGTCTGGTCAGTAACAAAATCTGGCAGCATATTAAAAACTCCATAAACAATAAAATTTAGCATTTTCAAAGCTGTGTTTTTTGATTGCTTCAACTATGTATATTTTATATTATACATAGTTAAATGTCAAAAAATAAATGGCCATAAGACCATTTATTTTTAAACACTTCTTTATTTAATTATATCATCCAGGCCGGTACATATGAAATATTTTCTGAAGCTTGCATAAGCCCGTCAGCAAAACAAATAATAGCTCCTTCGCCTATTTTGATTTGAGCATCATTTGCTACCGGTGTAAGAATTGCAAATGTCTTTAACATTTTATTAGGAAGTGTACTTTTACTAATTGTTACCGGATAAGCAATCTCATTTTCATAAATAATCAAATCCAGTTCCTTGCCATTAAAATTACGTAAATAATATAGCGGTGGAACTAATCCACTGTTAGTATAACTTTTATAAATTTCCATTACAACCCATGTTGCGAAGAACGCATTACTCATGGCTCCTGTTTCTAGTGCCTCAGGATTGTTCCATGAAGTTAAATACGCAGCTAATCCGGTATCACAAAAATATAACTTAGGCGCACGCACAACATATTTAGAGCCAGGCGGATTAAATGGCTGTAACATATAGATTATGCCAATAGCTTCCAATGTTTTCACCCATTGTTTAGCAGTAGGTGCAGATATTTCTGCCGCTTTTGCAAGTTCAGCATAATTTACGATACGGCCAGTTTGAGCTGCTGCTGCACAAAGAAATTTAAAAAATACCATTTCATCATTAATTTGCAAGATTTTCATAACATCCTGCTGAATTAAAGCCTGAACGTAAGAAGCATAGAAAGCTTGCCATTCAACATCAGAATTATTATTTAAAACTGGCATACTGCCCTGCCATATAATTTTATAAATTTCTTTCAAACTAAAAGGAACAGTAGCTTTTGCTCGTGATACTAAATTATTATGAGAAGGTAGAAAAAATCCTAAATCTTTTGTTTGATTAATTTCATTTAGAGATAAGCATTGCAAATCTATAACATCAACAAGATCACCAAAAATTTTTTTAACATCATCTAGTACTGGTAAACGTATTGAACTTGTTATCCAAATACACCCATTAAAATTATGTTGTTCAGTATAACTTTTAATATGATTTAAAAGTTGTGGCGCATATTGAATCTCATCTATTAAGATTGGTGGTTTATATCATTGCAAAAAAAGTGCTGGATCAGTTAGTGCCAAATTACGTGCCATTAAATCATCAAGTGACACATATATACTTTTTGTATTTCCTATTAAATGTTTTAATAAGGTACTTTTACCAACTCCCCTCGAACCAATCAACACTAACACCTTAAAATATGTTGATCTATTTTTTATTATTTTCTCAATTTTACGTTCAATATACATAACGAACTCCAATTATAATATTGTCAAAACTTTAATAATAATGTTATATATCTTTAACTAAACTTTTTTAACTTTTCTGATACTGATAAATAATAATCTAATTTTATTTTGAATATAAATAGGCTTCTATGGTTAAAACTATTCTAAAATTATTTATCATGTTTTTTGTTGTTATCAACTTTTCCAAAACACATAGCATAACCCAAACCTAAAAGAACCCAATAACAAAAAGTCCCGTTAATGCTG
>ULXT01029739.1_pt1 | contig 44059 bp, 37 predicted proteins | sample 1961571 | NCBI WGS metagenome assembly ULXT01 (sample SAMEA4835846, study PRJEB28245) | human gut metagenome | biome: gut microbiome; material: fecal sample | place: Denmark | collected 2008
ATTTTCAGGGCGTATGCAATACGCCCCTACATGGCAATTGGGTGAAATGCGGATATTCAATAAACTTAAAAACTTAAGAACTCAAAAACTCATAAACTAAAATGAGAAAACTAATTTATATCGTATCGGTGGGTGTGCTGATGACGCTTGCGGCATGCGGAACGGCAGGAAAGCAGGCAAGGAAGAAACAGGCAGAGCCGGAGCAGGTTTCTTTAAGCTTAGAGGAACGCCGGAAGTTTGATTATTTTTTCCTGGAAGCCGTGCGGATGAAAGAAAAAGGGGAATACGATGCCGCTTACGAACTTTATAAACACTGTCTGAATATCAATCCGGCTTCAGGAGCCGCTTTGTATGAGATTTCTCAATTCTATATGTATCTGGGACAGGAAGCGAAAGGAGAAGAAATGTTAAAGCAAGCCATCCGCTCGGACGAGTCTAATTTCTGGTACAAGCAAACGCTGGCTTCTTATTATGAGCAAAAGCGGAACATGCCGAAAGCCATTTCCGTTTACGAAAACATGGCGGAGCAGTTCCCTTCCCGGCTGGAGCCTTTAATGTCATTGGTCGACTTGTACAACCGGACTCAAAGCTATCAAAACGTCATTGCAGCCTTAAACCGGTTGGAAGAACTGGATGGAAAGTCGGAACAAATCAGCATGGAGAAATTCCGGATGTACCTGCTGATGGGCAAGCAAGACAGTGCCTTTATCGAAATAGAAAACCTCTCGAAAGAATATCCCTACGACTTGCGCTATCAGAACATCTTAGGCGATGTGTATCTGAACAACGGGAAGTATCCGGAAGCATTAGCCACTTACCAGCATATATTAAAGGAGGAACCCCATTACGCTCCGGCGGTGCTCTCCATGGCTTCGTATTACCAGAAAACAGGTCAGGACAGCCTGTACCAACTCCAGCTGGACACGATTCTGATGAACGACAATGTCTTGTCGGACACGAAAATGGAGCTTATGCGCCAGAATATCCTGCAATCGGAACAAACCACGAAAGACAGCACGCAAATCGTGGCATTGTTCAAACGTATCCTGGCACGTCCCCAACAGAACGCGGACTTGGCGATGCTGTGCGCCCAATACATGATTACCAAGAACATGAAGGAAGAATCGGTTCCGGTATTGGAGCAAGTGCTTTCCTTAGACCCCGAAAACAAGCCCGCCTACCTGCAATTGTTGAGTTATGCGATACAAGACAATGACTTGGACAAGGTGATACAGATTGCCACCTCTGCCTTAGAATATCATCCGGACGCACTGGAGTTTTATTATTATTGCGGCATCGCCCATTACCAGAAAGAAGAAACCGACAAGGCGCTGGAAGTATTCACCCGCGGAGTAAGGCAGATAAACGAGAAGAGCGACAAGCAGATAGCTTCCGATTTTTATGCCATACTGGGAGACATCTATCATCAGAAAGGAAGGCCAGAGGAATCTTATGCGGCATACGACTCTTCGCTGGTTTATAACCCGGACAACATCGGGACGCTGAACAATTACGCGTATTTCCTTTCCATCGACAAGAAGCAACTGGATAAAGCCGAAGAGATGAGCTACCGCACGGTAAAGGCGGAACCGGAAAACAAAACATACCTGGACACGTATGCCTGGATTCTTTTCGAGAAAGGCCGGTATACGGAGGCACGCATTTACATCGAGCAAGCCTTGCGGAACGGAGGAGACAAGAGCCGGGTCATTGTAGAGCATTGTGGTGACATCTATTATATGTTGGGCGAGAAAGACAAGGCACTGGCATACTGGGAAAAAGCCGATGCCATGAAGGAAACGGAAGAAGGCGAAACTCCGCCTACGGAAGAAGAAATCAAGCGGCTGAAACAGAAGATTAAGTTGAAAAAATACATAGAATGATGGCTGGAAAAGTGAAATACTTGTACATTATACTCATCGTGCTTCTCACGGCATCGTGTTCTTCTTCGCGCAAAGCCGCCAAGGCACCGATGATTGGAGGGCTGACCGGAGAAGCCTATATAGAAAAGGTAATCGAACAGGTTCCCGCATGGCAAAGCCTGAGCGGGAAGGTGGCTTTAGACCTGTCGCTGGGCAACGGGAAACATGCCGAAGTAAACGCGACGCTGCGCCTGAAGCGGGGAGAATCCATCCAATTGTCCGTAGCTCCCTTCTTAGGCATCGAAGTTGCCCGGATAGAAATCTCGCCCGACGGCTTGGTGGCGCTCGACCGGTTGAACAAGCGTTACATACAGGTTCCGTTCGAAGAGATAAACCGCTGGGCACGTACAGACCTGAGCTTTGCGGTGCTTCAGTCTTTGTTCCTGAATGAACTGTTCGTGCCGGACAAAGCGCAAGTGGACTTGAACGACGCAAGCCGTTTCCGCCTTTCGTTGGAGGGGAAGCGTGCGATGCTGGAAACCGAAGGAACACATCGGTTGACTTACCGTTTTTTCACATCCGCCGAGCAAGGCTGGCTGCAGGAAAGCCGGATAGGCGTATCGGGCACTCCATACGCCTTGCAATGGAAATACGATGCGTTCCGGCAAATAGAACAACGTTTTTTCCCGGAAAAGATGCGGCTTTCCATCGAAGGCACAAGCAAGCCTTTGGCACTGAACATGGATTTTTCGCGGCTGAGCGTAGGCGGCGACTGGAAAGCCCGTACGGAGATACCGGCTAAATATACGCGTGTAGAAGTGGAAGATTTATTGAAAATGTTGCAGAACGAATGAAACGGATGATAGGCATAGTGTTGACGGTACTGGTTTCGGTTTCTCTTTGCGCGCAAAGCACGAAGAAAATCCGGGAACTGGAGAAGCAGCATGCCGCCTTGCAAAAACAGATATCCGACTCGGAAAGCCTGTTGCAATCTACCAAACAAGACGTAAAAAGCCAGCTGGACAATTTGGCGGTCTTGTCGGGACAGATAACAGACCGGAAACAATACATCGAAACCATTGAAAAAGACGTGCAGGTCATTCAGGAAGAAATAAGCCGGCTGAAAACAGAACTGAACACACTGGAACGTGAGCTTGCCGAAAAGAAAAAGAAATACGAGAAATCGGTGATGTACATGTATAAGAACAAGTCTGTCCAGGAGAAGCTGATGTTTATCTTTTCGGCAGATAACCTGAGCCAGATGTACCGGCGCATGCGTTATGTGCGGGAATATGCCGATTACCAAAGAAGGCAAGGCAAAGAAGTGCAGCGGAAGCAATATCAAGTATCCGAAAAGCAAAAAAGCCTGCTCGCCAGCCGGAACGCGAAAGAAAACATGCTGAAGCAAGGGGAAGCCGAGAAGCTGAAACTGGAAGCACAGGAAAAGGAACGCAAGGAATTGCTTTCTGCCCTGCAAAAGAAACAATGGGAAATCCAGCACGAAATCAAGGAGAAACGCCGTTCCGCCAATCGCCTGAACGCGGAAATAGACCGTTTGATTGAAATTGAAATCGAAGCGGCACGCAAACGGAAAGAAGCGGAAGCACGCCGGAAGGCAGAAGCCGAGCGCAAGCAGAAAGAAGCGCAAAAGGAAACACTTGCCGAAAACAAGAAAGCGGAAGCCCCTGAGTCGAAAGTCGAAGTATATAAGACGGACAACGAAGACCGGCGCCTGTCGGATGTATTCGAAAAGAACAAAGGAAAGCTTCCCATGCCGATTACAGGAGCATACGCCATTGTAGGGCATTACGGGAAATATCAGGTGAAAGGCTTGCGCAACGTCCGCCTGGACAACAAAGGCATCGACATAAAAGGGAAAGAAGGCGCACAGGCCCGCGTCATTTTCGACGGAGAAGTTTCCGCCATTTTCCAATACAACGGCTTGGCAAACGTCTTGGTGCGCCACGGAAGCTACATTTCGGTATATTGCAACCTGAGTTCGGTCCTTGTCAAGAAAGGAAGCGTCTTGAAAACGAAAGACGTCATCGGGCAAGTGCATACCGACGCCACGGGCAATACCGTCCTCCACTTCCAGCTCCGCAAGGAAACCGCCAAGCTGAATCCGGAACTTTGGCTAATCAGATAAACTATCTCGACATTTCACCACAGAGAACACAGAGGCACACAGAGTTTCTTAAATTTAATTCCACAAACAACCCCTGTAGGGGCGTATCGCATACGCCCAGATGCACCAACTTATCCACGTGGACGCTTTCGGGCGTATGCGATACGCCCCTACAGGCAATTGGGCAAAATGAGGACATTCATATTAAATTTTTCCTCCGTGATACGCTGTGTCCTCTGTGGTGAATCATCATTCAAACCTCACCCTTTCCTGTTCTACCCTACCGCTGCGGATAATCACTTCGCACGCTATAGTATCAGCGGTCAAAGCCTCAACGGAAGGCAATGTCAGTTCCGTTTTCCCATAAGGAGCGAGAGCGGGAACTTCTCCTTTCGCCAAAGATATGTCTGCCGAACGGATTTCCACCTCAGCCGGTTGAGAAGACGACAGACCGAAATTCTCTACCTGTACCTTCCACACATGTTGCCGCTTATCGTATACCGGACGACGGGCGGAAAGCAAAGCCGGCGCATAATCCACGTAAGGCAAACGCGCATAACCGTAGAGCAGATTCCCGTTCACATCCCGCCCTATCAGTTTCGGCGCAAACTCATCCGCCGTAATGCCGTTTCCTTTCCCGTTGAACACCACAATCAAATCCTCTCCCTCCTTCCGGGTCTTCACGGGTTTGCATCCCCTGCCGAAATTAACTTCATTGTATGAGCCGAAACGCAAGGATTCCACATCCACATCCGTCTGCGGAGAAAAGCCCGGTTCTGCCTGGATGCGTACTTCTATCCGCTTGGTTGCGGGCGTTATCGGCTTTTCGTTCAACACCGAGAGCAACAGCCCTTTATTCAGCGGGATGCAAATGTTTTTCGATGAATGGCGGTCTCCCGGCAAATCTTCCCATTTCAAGGTGTCAATCACCGCAAAATTCATCTGCACGGCACGGCCTTCCTTGTCTTGAAAGACTTTCGGACGCTCGTACTTAAACCAATACTCCACTTCCCCGTCACGGTGCCGGGAAACGCCGGGCACATACGCCTCTCCCTGTTCAGTCACCCAATGCAACCCGTCTTTCGAACGCTGGTAAAAAGCAATGCGGCCTAACCAGTCGTTCACAATCAAATGATATTGCAGACTATCCCGCCATACGACCGGATCTTCGAAACGCCCTTCCACGTCCGGATACACCCGCTTGTCCGTCAATTGCCGGTAAGCGGACAAACCGTCACGGCTAATCCATACGCCTCCTCCCCGGCATACCATCAAATAGGAACCGTCAGGACGGCGAGCAAACGTGAGATTGGAAAGCCCTTCGATAATCTTCCGGTCACGCGCATCGAAATCAAACTTCTGATACATCCACACTGGGCTGTCTTCCTTATCGGCTATGTAATACCCGTCAATCACATATACCACCACCCGTCCGTCCGCCAGACGGAAAGCTTCCGGATTATGCCCCTTACCGATGGAGTTCTGTAACCGGTAGGGTCCGGACAACTCATCGCTTACGGCATGGAATACGGTCGAATTTCCCCAGAACATGTGCCCTTTGGGCGAGCGCTCGGGCCATCCGCATACATACAAGTGATATTTCCCGTCGGCGGTCTGCAAGATATTTCCGCCCCAGAAGGAGACATCGGGCAATTCGATGCCATTGTCTACATAACGTCCCTGCACACTGTCCGCTCCCCAAACATCCTGCCCTTTCACCCCATCGGGCATAGGCAAGAAACGATCCATGAAACGTGCGCCGGGCACTAACTGTTCCCATTCTGCCGGGCGGACACGCTCGGTGACTTGTGCATGCAACGGAGCACCCAATGCCCCGACCAACAAACCTATCGCAAGTAATCTTTTCATTCTTCCTTAAATTTACAAATGACAAAAACAAACCGTTACCTTACCTTGAAAACCGGAGCTATTTTATTCAGCTGTTTATCCGGAAGTTCAATTACGAGTCCCTCAACCGTACGTTCGAAGCCGACCTTTCCGTAGCCAAGCAATTCCACGTCTTTGATCTCCCCAGGATATAGCTCATTCCCTTGCGCAAGCGACTTCACAAGCACCCTCCTATCTTCCGGCCATGCCAGCGCCGTCACATACAAATCATCTCCTTTCTGCGTGAAACGTATCTCCTGAGCAGTAGTATTTGTATAAGAGCCTTCATTGAATCCTTGGGCATTGATAGCGATATCCGAATTGGCTATCGGACCTTCGCCAAACACTTTCCACGGATGAGTATCATAAATGGACTCCTTATTCGTATTCATCCACTCGCCAAATTCGGTCAGGATTTTCGCTTCCTTCTCGTCAAAAGTCCCATCAGAACGCAGAGGTACGCTCAGCAACAGATTGCCGTTCTTGCTCACCACATCCACCAGCAACTTCACGACATCAGCCGCCGACTTATAACGGTCGTTTTCATAAACCGACTGGTCGTAATGCCAACCGCCCAAGCAAGTACACGTCTGCCACTTATCAGCTATAATTTCGTTGGGAGCACCACGCTCCACATCCCACACCAAAGCCTTGCGCTGTTCTTCGTCCAATATCTTACCGGTAAGCACCGCTTCCAGTTTGCCGTCATGCGTAGCCATGCTATGATTATAAAGGTGGGCGGCAATCTTCAATCCGGCATCGCTGATGGGATAGAACGGAAGCACCGTCACGTCAAAATACAAGATATCCGGATTGTAACGGTTGATAACGTCCAATGTACGGTTATAGAAATTGGTTACATACTCCTGCGTCGGCATGCAGGCTCCTTCTCCCCATGCCCATTGGCGGTGAATCATACCGTTGTCCCAGCTGTTTTCACTCAACGGATGATTTTGGGCATACAAGTCCTGCGGGTCATATCCTTCCCACCATTTGCCTTTCCCGTCTGCTTTGGTCAGCTTCCCATCGTAAGGGATGCCTTTCTTCGGACCGATTGTGTCGTGGCGTTGAGCGGTCTCATACCATGTCCACGCATGGTCGGCATGCAGGCTGACACCAAATGGAAGGCCGTATTTGCGGGCCGCTTTCTCCCACTCTGCCAGCACATCACGTTTCGGTCCCATATTCACGGAATTCCAAGGCTGGTACTTACTGTCCCAAAGGTCGAAATTATCATGATGATTGCCTAAGGCAAAGAAATATTGCGCGCCCATTTTCTTGTAGAAAGCCACCAGTGAATCCGGATTCCAATGTTCAGCCTTGAACAACGGAATGATATCCTTGAAACCTACCTCCGAAGGATGCCCGTAATGTTCCACATGATAGCGATACACCTCTGAGCCTTCCATATACAATTTGCGTGCCATCCAGTCGCCTGTACCTTCCACACACTGCGGTCCCCAATGCGCCCAAATGCCGAACTTTGCGTTACGGTACCATTCCGGCACCTCGTAGTTTTTCAGCGACTCCCACGTGGGTTCGAACTTCCCTTTCATCATCGGTTCGTCGGCCTCGGAAACCGGCACCTGATAAACGGGCTGAGAAGATTGGCCGCACGACACGAAAACCGCACAGACCAAGGAAAAGAATAAAGCCTTATTTTTCATAACAGGGTATTAGTTAGTTTTTAACAAATAGCAAAAACGAATTACGCTTTTAGAAGCTGTTTTGAATTTATCGTGCGATGATTTGGGATGAGTTTTTGAGGCATTTTCGCTTCTGTGATGAGGAAGATAGCGGGCTATCTGACGAAGAACAGGAGCGGAAAGGACCAAAAAATCGCCCAAAGCACACACGAAAACGGATACATCAAGCCAAGAAAAACTTTTTGGAGAAATTCAAAACAGCTTCTAATTGTCAAAATTAACCAAATCCCCCCTATTACGCAAGAGCCTTCAGAAAAAATGAACGATTTCTTGCGGAAGAACTCCCCCGAATACCTGTCACGCCATACGAAGCCCGATAAAATTCCGCATTTGCCTCTTCATCTTTCCAACATACATCAACCGCGCGGCAAGATACATAATGGTCCTCCTGCCAGTCCTCCCTATCAGTACTGCAGTCCTGACAGGCTAGGACTGCAGTACTGACAAGACAAAACTGCAGTACCGGCTGTACAGGACTGGCAAAGCGATTAACTGTCTTTGCCAACGCAGACATGCACTCCACAAACGAACATAAGTGAGATGACCGACTCACTTATGTGAAACGCCCGACTTACTTATGTAAAACGGCCCACTCACTTATGTTCATCAAAACGCATGCTTCTCTTCGTAATTTCTCACCGTCCAAGTTCGTTGCTGTAATCGCCCGTTTGAGTGAAACTGAGCGAGAACTTGTAGTGGAAATTATGCATCCCGCAAGTTTCATAGAAACGATGTGTCTGAAGACGCAACTGGTTGCAGCACACCTCTATCTGAAGGCATCCTTGAGATTTCGCTTCGTTGCAAGCAGCTTCGAACAGGTATCTGCCGATACCTTGACAACGGTAATCCGGATGCACAACCAGCTCCATTATCTCACATATTCGTCCGGCATGATGCAATTGGCGTTCCATCCGCAAGTTGATGCATCCCGTCAGCTTTCCGTTTTCTTCGCATACCAGGCAGGTGTGGCGGTTGTCTTCCAACTGTTCGGAATAGATTTCTTTAAATTCATCGTAAGGAAGTTGCTTGGCTTCCATGTCGCATACCAGTGCATAAATGTCTGGGCAATCTGCCTGCCGGCTTCTACGCAGAAACCGTTCGCTTGTTCCCGTATCATCTTGGATAACGGTTGTCCGTATGCCTTTTTCTCCCAGAATTGTTTCATTTGTCTTGCGGCTGATGTTCTCGCATATTTTGTCTGCCAGCCATTTCCGGTTATCGCTGCTTAGCGATTGCACCAAGTTCCATACGCTATCCAATGATACGGTTGCATTCATAATCTGTTCTTTCTGCTTGTTATATTGACAAATGCAAAGTTAGTGATTTCCACCGGACAGGCAAGAACTGCCGGATGTTTATTCGTTGATATGGGTATAACTATCCGTAAGCCGTGTATCGACATACTCCGCTACCTGCCGTAATTTTGTTTTGTCAAAATTATGATGCTTGATATGAAAGAAAAAATCATCCGTTTCTTTAAGATGTGGACATTGCCGCTCGGCATGTTTGCCGGGGTGGGCGTCTACTTGATGTTCCACTACATCTCGTGGCTCAGTCCGCTCAAAGTGCTGGCAGGCGGAGCGGAAGACTATATCCTGCCGGCGATGGTGTTCATCCAATTGTTTACTACCTTCTGCAAGGTCAACCCGCGGGAGATGCGCCTCAAGCGGTGGCACGTGGTGATGCTTGCGGTGCAGTTGACGTGCTGCCTGGCAGTAGCACTGCCCATTCATTTCTTCCCCCATTTCGAGTATAATGTCGTGGCACAGGGAGCGTTGGTCTGCCTGATTGTCCCCACCGGAACGGCTGCAGCTGTCATTGCCGGACGGCTGGGCGGCAACGAGACTACGCTGACCACCTACACCATCCTCAGCAATTTGTGGCGGCGGTGATGATTCCGGCAGTATTCCCGTTGGTGGAGATGCAGTCGGCAGGCTCGTTCGGACAGCAATTCCTGCTCATCTTGCGGCGCGTGTTCCCGTTGCTTCTTACCCCGTTCTTTGCGGCATGGGCATTAAGGGAGTTCCTGCCTAAGTTGCACGTCCTGGTGGTAAAGTGGTGCGGAAGCCTGGCGTTCTACCTATGGGGCGTATCGCTCGTCATTGCCATCGGACTGACCCTGCGTTCGGTGGTGAACAGCCACTTCGACCCACACGTCATGTGGCTGCTGGCACTGTCAGCACTGGTGGCATGTGCCTGGCAATTCGGTATCGGAAAGCTGGTGGGCAAACATTGCCACGACTATATCAGTTGCGGGCAAGGCTTCGGACAAAAGAACACGATACTTGCCATCTGGGTATCCTATACCTACCTTACTCCCGTCATCTCCGTAGCTCCCAGCTGCTATATCGTCTGGCAGAATATCGTGAACTCTTGGCAGCTGTGGCAGAAAGGGAGACAGGATGCACGCTGAGTTATAAATACGGAATATGGCAACTTATTCCTGCTGTTTATACAACCCTTATTTTAAGAAGTGCCCTTATCTTTGCCGCGTTACTAAAGAAATAAGTATATGGAAAAGAATTGCGACAAAGGAATTAGCCGCCGCTCCGCCCTAAAGCGGATGGGTCTACTCATGGCAGGAGCAGTGGCGTTGGGGATGCCCACACTTGCCTCATGCAGCGGAGACAAGAAGAAACGCATCATCCTCTACTTCACCGCCACGGGCAACAGCCTCTATGTGGCACGTCAGTTGGCGGACGAGATAGGCATCGTCTATCCCATCTATGGGCAAATGCCGCCCAACATGGTGCGCCGTTTCATACAGAAAGCACGGTTGAAGGCTGCCTACAAGTTTGCCGTGCTGACCTACGGCAACATGCAGTTTGTGGCGGCAGGGATATGGGACGAGCTCTCGCGCAAGTCGGGCAATGCTTTTGACTACATCACAAGCATTCTCATGGTGGATAACTGGCTGCCTAATTTCGATATGAACGAGCAGATAAAGATAGACAAACACATTCCCGAAAGCCTGGAGCGCATCACTGCCGACATAGCCGCCCGGAAGCATGAGATACCGTCTACCGAAGAACGGGCACGGCAACTGTTCGACCGCTTCACCCGTGACAGAGGGCTTGACCCGGAGGTGGGCTATCTGATGCACAGCGAGGATTACTTTGTCGTCACAGATGCCTGTATCGGCTGTGCCGTATGCACGGAAGTCTGTCCGCGCGGCAATTACGAACTAACCTCTACGGGCGTAAAGACCGAGGGCGACTGCGATTTCTGCTTTGCCTGCATACAGAATTGCCCACAAAAGGCTATCCAGTTCGCCGAACTGCCCGACAGTCCGTTCCTTGCCCACGGCGAGAAGAATCCGGATGCCCGTTTCCGCAACGAACAGGTATCGCTCTGGAGCATCAAGGAGGCGAACAGGCAATGACCTACGAGAAACCGGCTATTTGCGGTACTCCGTCGGCGTGATGCCCAAGTTCTGGCGTACATAGCGGTTGAAATGTGCTGTCGACGAGAAGGAGGATTCAAAATGAAAAGAATGTCCCTGTATCACCGTTAATATGGGTATAGCAATCTGTAATCTGTGTATGGACGCACAGGGGCATCTGCCGTAATTTTGCATCAGAACGAATTTAATGACAGATAGATTTATGAGAACAATGAAAACAAGAATCCTCGCACTCCTCACGCTCGTCGTGATGTGCACAGCGGGCACCTTTGCCCAAGACAGAAAAATCCTCGTGGCTTACTTCAGCTGGAGCGGCAACACGCAGCACGTAGCCGAACACATTGCCCGGCAGACCGGCGGCACCCCGTTCCCCCTCGAACCCGTCAAGCCGTACCCCACGGAATACACGCCCTGCACCGAGGTAGCCAAGGCGGAGAAGGAGCAGAACGCCCGACCCGCCATCAAGAACCGTGTAGCGGACTGGGACAGCTACGACACGGTGTTCATCGGCTGCCCCGTGTGGTGGTGGACCGCCCCGATGATTATCAACACCTTTGCCGAAAGTTACAATTTCAAAGGCAAGACCGTCATCCCCTTCTGCACCTACGCCTCGACCTACCGCGACGAGACGCTGGCGAAGATTGCCGAACTCACGCCCGACGCCCGTCACCTGAAAGGCTTCGGAGCCGTGGACCGGAATACCGAAGGCATCACGGAGTGGCTGAAAGAGATCAAGCTGGCCAAGTAAAAAGGTCCCCCTGCCGCCAACGTGCGACGGGGACATGACATATAGTAAACACGAACGCCGACCGAGCCAGGCTCATACGCCGTTTGAGGGTATCTCATACGCCGTCTATGCTTCTTCGGCAAAAGAAGCGTTGTGGAAGGCGTAGACAGCACTTCTTTTCGTCAAGAAGCGACGTGGAAGGCGTAGACAGCGGTTCTTGGGCAAAAGCAGTGCTGCGGAAGATATTTCCGGTTTTTCGTTGACAGGGGTATGGCAATTATCCGCAAAACCGGCATATCCTCCCGAATTTTCTACAAGCCTGTTCAGAGGCATATTCCCTACCTTTACATCCGAATCATAAAGAATGAACGTATGAAATTACTGAAGAATCTTCTGTTGTCCGCCCTGATGCTATGGGGCGGCGTATGCGCTACCTATGCGCAAGAGAAAACGACGACGGCAGGCGTGCCCGTGGTCAAGTTGAACAATGGCGTGGAGATGCCCCGGTTCGGCATCGGCACGTTCCTCCAGCCCAGTGACGAAGTGTGCGAACAGTCGTGCCTCACGGCATTGAAAGCCGGCTACCGCCACATCGACACCGCCCATGCCTATCAGGACGAGGCAGGTGTAGGCCGTGCCGTCAAGGAAAGCGACATCCCCCGCGAGGAAATCTGGATTACCAGCAAGCTCTGGCCCACGGAATACGGTGAGGGCAAGACATTGAAAGCCATCGACGAGATGCTCGACCGGATGCAACTGGACTACATCGACCTGCTCTACGTCCATCAGCCCGTAGGCGACTTCGTGGGAGCGTGGAAAGACATGGAGAAGGCAGTGAAGATGGGTAAGGTGCGCGCCCTCGGCATCAGCAACTTCGATGCCAACGATGAAGTATGGAACACGATTATGCAGGCAGCGACCATCAAGCCCCAAGTGCTCCAGATGGAGTGCCACCCCTACGCCCAACGTGTGGAGATGCGCAAGAAGGCCGCTGCGGAAGGCATCCAGGTGGAATGTTGGTTCCCGTTGGGCGGTGCCATGAGCAACGGTGCCTTGTTCAAAGACCCTGTGATAAAGAAGATTGCCGAAGCCCACGGCAAGACTCCGGCACAGGTCATCCTGCGCTGGCACATCCAGGAAGGCTTCTCCGTCATCCCCGGTGCATCGAATCCCGACTACATCAAGGAGAACATCCAAATCTTCGACTTCCAGTTGACCGACGACGAGATGCAGCAGATGCGCTCGCTCAACAAGGAGAAGCGTTTCTTCAACGCCACGCTGGAGGATGTGGAGAAGATGGTTTGGGGGCAAGGCTGTAAGTCCGGCGAAAGAGGAAAGACCGGTTGGCTAATAAACAACAACGGGAAACATGCAAGTTGCCATGTCTCCCGTTGTCGCTTATTATGTACCCTACCCTGTTTTACCCGTATGTCTCAATCAGGAATTTCACAAACTGCGGGTCGCCGAAGTTCACCGTCCCCGCATCGTGACTGTTTAGCGTAGCGATACGTTTCATTTCCTCATCGGTCAGCGTGAAGTCGAAGATGTCCAAGTTCTGGCGCATACGCTCCACATGCGTGCTCTTGGGGATAGCGACGATGCCCCGCTGCGTGAGCCAGCGCAGAGCCACCTGTGCGGCGGTCTTCCCGTAGCCTTTGCCGATGGAGGCGAGCAGTTCGTTCTTTACCACTCCTTCGGCACCCTCGCCGCCGAGCGGTCCCCATGCCATCATCTTCGTGTCGTGTTCCACGAGAATCGGCTCGATGCCCTGTTGCTGGACGAGCGGATTGCATTGCAACTGGTTTACCATTGGCTTGATGTCCACATAGTGGGCGAAGTCGAAGAAACGTCCCGCCTGGAAGTTGCTTACCCCGATGGCACGCACCTTGCCTGCGCGGTAGGCTTTCTCCATCGCCCTCCACGAGCCGAACACGTCGCCGTATGCCTGATGGATGAGCAGCAGGTCGATGTAGTCGGTCTTCAGCTTGCGCAGGCTCTCGTCGATGCTTGCCGCCGCCTTCTCCTCGCCGGCATTCGAAATCCATACTTTCGTCACTAGGAAAATATCCTGCCGGGGGACACTGCTCTTGCTGATGGCGTTCCCCACGCCTTCCTCGTTGAAGTAGGCCTGCGCCGTGTCAATCAGGCGATAACCCACGTTCAGCGCGTCGCTGACGCACCGTTCACATTCCTGCGGGGCTACCTTGAACACCCCGTAGCCCAATAGCGGCATTTCCACGCCGTTGCTCAGTTTGATTGTTTCCATGTTCGTCTTTGTTTAATCGGTTTTCTATGGGGACAAAGGTACGGCGGAATGTCGAGCTATTCTATACAAGGATTACGGATGCTTGTGCCTTTTTTACGGATTGTCCAAGAATACCCGTTCAATGCAATGTATGTGGAGGGTCAAAAAGCATATCGGGAGTTTCTGAAAAAGAAGTAAAAGTCTTGCTTTCTTGCCGATTCTTGTTAACTTTGCGAATGAAATCAATAAAAAGAAAACGTATGGATACCATTCAACTGAACATCAGCAAGCAGCAATTCTTCGGCATGTTGCAAGCCATGCCCGAACAGGACAAGCTGGAAGTGTTCGACCGCCTACGCAAATCATTGTTCGTTAGCCGATTCGACCGTCTGCTGAAATCTGTCCGTACCGATGAACTGAGCATGGACGACATCACCCGCGAAGTAGAAGCCGTAAGACAAGAACAATATGAAAAAGGGAAACAATGAGCCGAATCGTGTGGTCATCGACACCAACATCTGGATATCATTTCTGATAGGGAAACGGTTGTCGGGATTGCATCGCCATATAGACAGCGGACGGATAAAGATTGTGGCTTGCGAAGCGCAGCTGCGTGAACTGGTCGATGTACTGAACCGTCCGCGCATCCGCAAGTACATCCCCGCTGGCTTTTGAGGCTGCTATGAAGCTGGCTTAAAAACGAAATACGGGCTCGCTACCCTCCCAATTTTTCTTATCGGTTTTCTTCCCAAAAGCGGACGGCATCCGTCAGCCATCCTTCTGCAACCGTACCCGTGCCCAGCCCGAAGCCGTGGGGAAGCCCTTCGTAAGCATGAAATTCGGTCGGGATGCCAAGATTAGAAAGGCTTTGCAACCGCCGTTGCATGGTGCGCCACGGGGCGATGCCGTCGCTGGTGCCGACACAGGCGTAGGTCGCCGCGTCTTGCGGGCTGACCGTGCTATAGCCCGTATATTGCATGATGACGGCCGAGGCTTGTGGCAAGTCTGTGCGTCCGGTCAGCTGGTAAAGGTAGTTCGCATTACCGAGCACCGCCGCCATGCGTGCTCCTGCCGAGCCGCCCCACAGGGAATAACCGGAGGTGCTTACGCCCCACTCGTCGGCATGGTCGTGAATATAGGTGATGGCACGGGCAAGATCTTCGTAGGCATCGTCCGGACGGTAGATGAGCGCAAAGGCATTGTAGCCCAGTTTGGACAATTCGAGGGCATGGGGAAAGCTGTCGTGCATAGCCCCGACGTAGGCAAACGCGCCACCGGCGTTGCAGACGGCAAAGGGCGCACCCGGATTGCCTCGGAAAAAGAACAGCCCCGTGTTGCGCTTCTGCGGGTCATCCTGCTTCTCGGCTTCCGTATAGATGTCGAGGAATACGCTGTCGGCGTGCGCCTTCAGGTAGTTGCAGATTTCGACGGTCTTGTCGGGGTCGATGTAGTTGTACCAAACTAAGCGCAGTTGTTCCAATGTCTCGCCGCTCCAGTAACCCTCGTCCACGGGGAAAATCAGCCGTCCCCAGTCGCCGAAAGCCGGGTCGTTCATCACATCGCTGATGCGGGTGGTGCGGGTGAAAATCTGTTGTGCTTCTATTACTTCTGTCCTTTCCATTTTTTTCTGTACAGGCGCATAATCCTGTTGACATGGCAGCCATTATCATTGCAAGGCAAGTCATTAATTTCATCGTTTCATGTAATTTTACGGCTGCAAAGTTCGGCATAATCCTTGTGCCGCCTATTACACGGATTACGGCGGATGACTACATTTTTGCGGTTGGTTTAACCTGTCATGTTTTAATATTCAGCTACAGTCTCTATGTTTAACAGGGGGGAACCCTGTGTATGAATAGTAATAATACGAGTCAACCCATACTGCGAATAAGACTTAAAGCAGTCAACCTTTTCTACAAAGCTACACAATTTGCCAGTCCTGTACAGCCAGTACTGCAGTTTTGCCTTGTCGGTACTGCAGTCCCAGCCTGTCAGGACTGCAGTCCTGACAGGGAGGACTGGCAGAAGGAATATCATGTATCTTGCTGCGCAGTTGATGTATGTTGAAAAGATGACTGGTCAAATGCGGAAAAACATCATCCCCTATACTCCGTCGGGCTTATCCCCAGATGCTGCTGCACATAACGGCTGAAATAGGCAGGCGATGAGAAACCGAACAGGTCGGAAATGCGCACGAAAGTCAGCGACTTGTCACGGAGCAGGCGGGAGATGTCGAGCACGGTATAGCGGTTTATCCAATAGTTGGCGGCATAACCGCTTATCTTGCGAGAAACTTCGGACAGGTATTTGGGCGTGACGCACAGCTTGTCGGCGTACCAGTTCACTTCTCGGTGTTCGCGGTATGTCCCATTCTCCAGCATATTGAGGAAGCGGCTCATGATGGTGGCGCTTTGCAGCGGGATATTATCCACACCGTAAAGATGGGAATGGAAATCGAAGAAGTCAATGATGAGCATCTGTACGGAGGCTATCAGCAAGTCGCGGCGGAAATGGTGGTCGGTCTGCGCCAGCCGCGCTTCCACCATCTCGAAGTCCCGACGACACAGTTCTCGTTGTCCGGCATCCAGTTTCATGATGGGATTGCGGAACAGAGCCAGCTGACCTTTCATGCCATAATTGCTGAGCGGCGTGGATAGCACGATGAATTCAGAAGTGACGTATATCACCTTTACCCGGAAATCGTCTGCCGGGCGAATACGTTCCACCAGCTTGCCCTTGCGTACAATCATCAGGTCGTCGGCTTGCAGCTCGCGTTCCTCGCCGTTATATTTCAGCCGGCAACTGCCTGCCAAGCAAAGGGCATGAGCCAGATAATCGCTGTAAGCATCCGTGCCCAGTCCGTCAAGGGTATCCTTTATGATAATATTTTCCGCTTCTGCCATATCTTCCTTCTTTTTATATCCTTTGCAAATATACGCATTTCAAGCCGATAATTTATTCGCAGTTTTCCAAAGAACTAAGCTGTTTTGAATTTCTCCAAAAAGTTTTTCTTAACTTGATGTATCCGTTTTCGTGTGTGCCTTGGGTGCTCTTTTGCTCCTTTCCGCCCCTGTGTTTCGTCAGATTGCCTACTATCTATCATTTCGTTCAACCAAAAAGCCGGACAAGGTGATTGGTTTTACCCAGTCATCTTGTCCGGCATGCCTGCCTCCCATGAGGATTACAAAACGCTCTCCTTACGATACATCTTATCGTATAATTTCACTTATTCAGTCCTTTGTTGTAAACAAACCTTTCTTGTCGTCCTGCTGTATATCACGACAATCACTAGGGTGGTCAGCATCTCTGACAAACACAATGCCAGCCAGATACCCTTCGTCCCTATGGCTTGGGGCAAAAGGATGAAAGAAGGTATCAAGAAGATAAACCCGCGCAACAGAGCCAGGAAAGTTGCGGGTTTCACCCGTTCCACGCTCTGATAATATCCTATAACGGTAAGGTTAAGGATAAAGAAGATGAAAGCAGCAGAGAAATAGGGATACCCTGCAATGGCTATACGGGCGGCAGGATTATCCGGACTGATAAACAGCCCCACCAGTATATGCGGAAACAAAGTGAATGCAGCCATGATGATGCCTCCGCTCACAACAGAAGTAAGCAGCGCGATACGTTCTGTTGCCACCACTCTTGACCGATAACCCAAGCCGAAATTATAGCTGATGATGGGCTGTGCCGACTGTGCAATGGCATTGCCTACCATAAACACGAACGGTATGTAGTAGCAGACTATGCCGAACGCACCCACACCGTTATCACCCAAGTATTTCATGAACACCTGGTTGCCGACAAACATCAGCGTGGCAAGCGTGGCTTCCGTCAACAAGGCGGACGAACCGATGCGGCACTGGTATCCTAAGTTGCGGAAAGAAAGCCGCATGCTTTTAACACTCCACTTGACCGGATAAAAGCGCAATTTACGGGCAAACCGGAACAGATAGACAAGCCCGATGATACCACCGGCGAACAAGCCTATCGTAGCGGCAAATGCCGCACCCATCAATCCCCAACCTAAAGGAAATATGAACAGCCATCCAAGCAGGACGCTGATAAGGGCTGCTGCCACGTTGCACATCATGGCAAGCCTTGGGGCACCGTCCAAACGTATGATGAACAGGCAGACGGAACACCACATCTGGAACATCAGCGAAGGAACAAACCACAGAAGGTATTCCCTGACCAGCGGGGCAAGATGTTCCGACGCGCCTAACAGCCGTGCGGTAGCAGAAGGATAAGCCATCATCAAAACAGACGGAATGAACGCCACAACCGTTACAAACAGGATGGCCTGGGTCACATTGATACGGGCCGCTTTGGACTTTCCACGTGACAATTGTATGGAAGCCACCACCGATGAGCCTGCCCCGACCATCAGTCCCACGCCGGTAAACAGCATGAGCAAGGGGATGCAGATATTGATGGCGGCAATGCCGTCGCTGCCTATCCCATGCCCGACAAATATGCCGTCTATGGCTGTGACGGCCGACATGCTCAACATGCCGAACAATGTAGGGATAAAATACTTCTTGAACAGTGTAAATACTTTCACTGTACCTAAATCAATAGCATCTCTTTTCATTTTCTTATCGTTTTATGTTTATTGTCATGTTATTCGACAAACAAAAAACCGGATAAGGTGATTGGTTTTACCCAGTCATCTTATCCGGCATATTATCTGCCCTCCGATGAGGATTACAAAACGCTTTCTTTCGTAATTTCGCTGCAAAGGTGGGTCAAAGATTTGGAGTATGCAAATTTTTGACTATTTTTATTCCGCTCCACCACCCAAGGAATGATACAGATTGATAATACCTTGTATCTGGTCAAAACGGTCGTTGGTTTCCAGATGAAGCCATAAGGGAGAATTGATTTTACTATATTGCATCATAATAGATGCCAGCTTAAAAAGATACGAGTAGACTTCCTCTGGATCTGCGGTATTCCAATGGCGTGATGCCCGTGTGTTTCTTGAAGTAGCGGTTGAAAAACGACTGATCAGGGAAGTCAAGGCGAAAAGCAATTTCCTGCATACTGTCGCGAGTAGTGCGGAGCTGCATCTTGATTTCCTGTATGCAGCGGGTATCAATGATATCCTTGGGCGTATTCCCTGTCAGACTTTTCACTACGGACGAAAGATAGCGCGTGGTGATAGAAAGGCTGTCGGCATAGAACTGCACCTCACGTCGATTGCCACTGTGTTGGAAAACCAAGACAATGAATTTGCCCAACAGTTCCTCCTGCTGGGAGGTATGGGCTATGTCATGGTTAAGGAACTGCCCCTTCACTTTGTCGTATAGGTTCATCAGAAAGTTTTGCACGAGATTTCTGAACATCGGCAGACGGAAAGTGTGGTCGCGTTCTTGGTAAATATCGGCCAGTGCGTGCAGCATGTGATTCAGGTGTCGTACATTCTCCTCGCCTGAGACAGACAAGCAAGGATATTCTTTCAGGAAAGCAAAGAAAGACGTGTCGAACACCAACGTCACTTCGTGGTAGATGTCGTGCGTGAAGGTCACATAAGAGAGATTCAAGTCTGGCGTAGCCTCTATGCACTGGAAGAATTGGGCGGTGGCCAGCACCAGCATGTCGCCTTGCTTTATCCGGAAAAGACGGAAGTCGATTTCCACCTGTGCTGTCCCTTGGTTGACGAACACGAGGGTGAAATGCTCCAGCTTTTGTAATTGAAACTCAGGAGAAGGTACGGATACATTCATACCCACAACAAAAGGTTCCTCAGAAGGCAGTTGCAAAATGCCAGTTGCACTGTCAGCAAATGTCGGCTTGTTTTGTTTCATACACATCTTTTATCTTTATGCCTGAAGGTATACTGTGGCTACCTTTAGATGTTTAGTATTCTATACCGAGGCTGTGGCCAATACGAGCCAACTGTTGTCTTTATCACGACGCTGTATGTAGCCTTTTTCAGCCATTTGCTTGAGTTGTTTCTTCACGGCCGCTGTCACGATGCCCGCCGCCCGGCTTAGTTCTTCTATCGTGATGTCGGGATTTTGCTGCATGGCATGGAGCAGGAGGCTGCTTGTCGGGCTACGGAACACGATGCGGTCACCGTCGTACCACCATACATCGGGCGAAGTCTCGGTGGCGAAACTGATGTAATACTTTAGCTCCTTTTCAACCAACGCCTTGAAATATCTGACAAAATGCCTGATTTGTTCCAATGGAGCATGTGCCCCTACCGACGGTGTAGGCCCGACAACGACATCTGTCTCATGCAAGGCATCGATGTACTCGTTTTTCCGTTTGTTCCTCACCACCACCATCGGCCAGCCGTGGCGCGACAGGATGTAGTTCACCATCAACCGGGCTATGCGTCCGTTGCCGTCCTCGAAGGGGTGGATGCGGATATAGCGGTAATGAAACAGTGCTGCCAACTCCACGGGACTTATCCGTCCGCCAGCCTCTTCCTCATTGTACCATGCTACCAAGTCGGCCATCAATGCCGGAGTCTCTTCGGGCGATGCATACTCGAAGCGGTCGCCGTAACGGGTGATGACACTGTTGGGGCGGGTCTTGTACCGCCCTGCGTGAATGGTGTAACTAGTTTGTCCGCCGCTGGGCAAGGAACGATAGACAGTGTAATCCTCGCGGATCAGTGTCCGGTGAAGTTGCCGGATGAAGGTTTCCGTAAGCGGCGTTTTCCGTTCTTCTGCCATTTTCTCCATCATCTTCAGTCCCACTTGGCTGGCCTTCATGTCGTTGAAATCTTTCAAGTCACCCTCGCCACTTACTTTACCGAAAAGAAGCAACAGCTCTGTTTGTCCGTAGGTGAGCGTATTGCCCTCGATGTGGTTACTATTATAATTGTAATCCACCGTAAACCGTTGGCTCAGCAGGTATCGCTTGCGCTCTGGCAAAGGTTGAAGAGCTTGCCATTTCCGGTGTAATGCTTCTGTTTTATCCATGTCTTTATCAGCTGTTAGATTGCAAGAAATCATTTTTAAAGGTATACTGTGGCTACCTTTGAACGTATTTCTTTGCAAAAAGAATATGCATGCAAAGGTAATATTCTTTTGGACAATATCATTCTGAACGTAGAAAAAATGTTTTCCCTTACTTCCGATTTTGACAATCATCCCCAACGAAAAGAAACCGGGCGTACCAAATAAACCCTCTAATTTTGCCGACAAACTTGTAAACAACAAAATATATGACAGCAATGAAGAAAAGCAAATGCAAATGTCAGATGCAGCTATGGGGAATGCTCGGTTGCATTCTGCTAACCACAGCCTGCAAGCAGACAAACGCACAGCCGCTTGCCGGAGGGAACTATGAAACCATGAAGGTGACTGTTTCCAACCAAGAACTGAATACTGCCTATTCGGCTACTATCCGCGGACGGCAGGACATCGACATCTATCCGCAGGTGTCGGGAACCATACAAGAATTGTGCGTAGCCGAAGGCGAGAAAGTACGCACGGGGCAGACACTCTTTATCATTGACCAAGTGCCCTATCAGGCGGCACTGAACACCGCTATTGCCAACGTGAAGTCGGCACAAGCGGCATTGGCGACTGCCGAACTGACTTACGAGAGCAACAAGGAACTGCGCAAACAGAACGTGGTGTCAGATTATACTCTGCGCACCTCTGAGAACAGCTACCTCACCGCCCAAGCTGGGCTGGCACAGGCTGAGGCACAGGAGATGAACGCCCGGAACGACCTCTCGTACACCGTGGTGAAAAGCCCCGGCAACGGCGTGGTGGGCACACTGCCTTATCGAGTGGGTACACTGGTCAGCCCCAGTATGGCGCAACCGCTGACCACCGTATCGGACAACTCGTCGATGTACGTCTATTTCTCCATGACCGAAAACCAACTGCTTGCGCTTGTCCGCCAATACGGCACCTTGGACAGTGCGCTGGTGCAGATGCCCGACCTGCAACTGCAACTCAACGATCAGTCTATCTACGAAGAAAAGGGCCGTATCGAGACCATCAGCGGTGTGATAGACCGGCAGACGGGTACGGTGAGCGTGCGGGCAGTGTTCCCCAACGGGAAGAGACTGCTGCATAGCGGTGCGTCGGGTTGTGTACTGATGCCCAGCACCTACACAGACTGCATCGTCATCCCACAAGAGGCGACCGTGAAGCAGCAGGACAAAATAATCGTATATAAGGTAGTGGACGGGAAAGCCACATCCACGCTGATTACCGTGGCAGACGTGAACGACGGACGTACATACATTGTGACGGACGGCCTGAACGTAGGTGATGAAATTGTGTCCAAGGGTGCCGGGCTGGTACGCGAGGGCATGACTGTTAAATAAAACAAAGGAGGACGTGAAAGCATGAAAGAAAATATCTTCATCAAACGCCCGATGGCAGCCCTTGCCATCTCCATCCTGTGATGATTGGGGCGATTTCGCTCGTCAGCCTGCCTGTAGAGCAATATCCGGACATCGCGCCGCCTACGGTAATGGTGCAAGCCACTTATACAGGTGCCGATGCAGTGATGAACAGTGTCATTATGCCGCTGGAGGAAAGCATCAACGGTGTGGAGAACATGATGTACATCAGCTCTACCGCCACCAACTCCGGCACCGCCACTATCAACGTCTACTTCAAACAGGGCACCGACCCCGACATGGCGGCAGTAAACGTGCAGAACCGCGTCTCCATGGCACAGGGGCTTTTGCCTGCCGAAGTAACCCAAATCGGCGTGCAAACCATCAAGCGCCAGAACAGCTTCCTGCAAATCAATTCGCTGAAGAGCCCAGACGGACGATATGACGAGACCTTTATTGCCAATTATCTCGACATCAATGTTATTCCCGAAATCAAGCGTATTCCTGGTGTGGGTGAAGTTGTGGAATTGGGCGACACGTACAGTATGCGTATCTGGCTGAATCCGGAACGCATGGCGCAATACGGCTTGCAACCTTCGGATGTGACGGCGGTGCTGAACGAGCAGAACCTGGAGGCACCGACCGGCTCATTAGGTGAAAACTCGGACAACGTATTCCAATACACCATGAAGTATCGTGGCCGTCTGGAGGAAATGGGCGAGTTCAGTAACATTGTAGTGCGCTCCAACGAAGACGGTTCTGTGCTCCGGCTGAAAGACATTGCAGAAGTGGAATTGGGTCGTGAATCGTATGCCTATCACGGCGAAGTAGATGGTGTTCCGGGTGTGACATTCCTTATCTTTCAAGTAGCGGGTAGTAACGCCACAGAGGTAAATGCTGCCATCACCGCCAAGATGGACGAGATGAAGCAGAACCTGCCTGCTGGGCTGGAATTTGTGCAAATGATGAGTACCAACGACTTCCTTTTTGCTTCCATCCACAACGTGGTAGAAACATTGGTCATCGCTATCATCTTGGTTATCCTCGTGGTCTATTTCTTCCTGCAAGATTTCAAGAGCACGCTGATTCCGTCAATCTCCATCATTGTTTCGCTGGTCGGAACCTTTGCTTGTTTGGTTGTTGCCGGATTCAGTATCAATATCCTGACGCTGTTCGCCTTGGTGCTTGCCATCGGTATTGTGGTGGACGATGCGGTGATTGTGGTAGAAGCGGTACAGACCAAGTTCGACATCGGATATAAATCACCCTATCAGGCTACACGCGACGGGATGCGTGACGGGTCAATGGCGGTTGTCACCTGCTCCATCGTCTTTATGGCGGTATTCATTCCCGTAACATTCATGGGCGGAACCTCAGGTGTGTTCTATACGCAGTTCGGTATCACCATGGCAACAGCGGTGGGCATATCCCTTATCTCTGCCATGACCTTGTGCCCTGCCCTCTGTGCCATCCTGATGCGTCCTGCTGAAGGCGAACACAATCTTAAAAGTTTCAATGGACGGATACGTGCAGCCTATAATGCTTCGTACACGGCCATATTGAATAGGTATAAACGGGGCGTGATGTATGCCATCCGTCACCGCTGGCTAGTATGGAGTTCGTTGGCTGTTGCCGTCATCGCATTGGTTGTGTTGATGAGTATTACTAAAACGGGACTTGTGCCACAGGAAGACCAAGGCTCTATTTTGGTGGAAGTTGGTACTTCTCCGGGCAACACGTTAGCCGAAACAAAGAAAGTGATGAACCAAATCAAAGTCATATTGGAAGAAACACCTGAAGTAGACCATTACGCGGTGGTTTCCGGCTATGGCATGATTGCCGGACAGGGAACCTCTTATGGTTTGACGGTAATCAAATTAAAACATTGGGACGAACGTAAAGGTAGCGACCACACGGCAGATGCCGTCATGGCACGCCTTAACGCAAAGTTTAGCCAAATCAAGGAGGCCAGCGTGTTCTGCTTCCAGCCCGCTATGATTCCGGGTTACGGTACGGGTAACTCCATCGAGCTGAACATGCAGGACAAGATCGGAGGCGACATGCAGACATTCTACAACTCCATCATGCAGTTCATCGGTGCCCTGAACCAGCGTCCCGAAATTGCCATGGCCTACACCAGTTACTCAATGAACTATCCGCAAATAGCCGTCGATGTGGATGCTGCCAAGTGCAAGCGGGCAGGCATTGCCGTCACCGATGTGCTGAATGCTCTGGGTACCTATTGCGGCGGTTCGTATGTATCCAACTACAACCAGTTCGGCAAGGTGTATCGCGTAATGGTGCAGGCTTCGCCCGAATACCGTTTGGATGAACATGCTCTGGACAATATGTTCGTGCGCAACGGCACGGAAATGGCACCCGTCAGCCAGTTTGTTACCCTGAAGAACGTACTTGGTCCCGAAGTGGCAAACCGCTTCAACCTCTATAGTTCCATAACAGTCAATGTGAATGCGGCAGAAGGCTACTCGTCCGGCCAGGCACAACAGGCCATCAGCGAAGTGGCGGCGCAAGTGCTCCCCACAGGTTATGGCTATGAATACGGCGGCATGGCACGTGAGGAAGCTTCGAGTAGTAGTAACCAGACAATGTTCGTTTATTTGATCTGCATTCTGTTAGTGTTTCTCATCATGGTCTGCCTCTACGAGAGTTTCCTCATTCCGCTGGCTGTCATCTTCTCTGTACCTTTCGGTCTGATGGGTTCATTCCTTTTTGCCAAGTTGTTCGGACTGGAAAACAACATTTACCTACAAACCGGTATGATTATGTTGATTGGCTTGCTGGCAAAAACAGCCATCCTGATTACGGAATATGCCGCCGAACGCCGTCGCCGGGGCATGGGCATCGTGGTATCCGTCTATACAGCCGCCCAAGCCCGTCTGCGGCCTATCCTGATGACGGTACTCTGTATGACCTTCGGTATGCTTCCGTTGATGTTCTCGTCGGGGGCAGGTGCCAACGGTAACGGTTCATTAGCAACAGGTGTTGTCGGCGGTTTGGTAGTGGGTACGTTGGCACTGCTCTTCGTTACGCCGGTGTTCTTCATCATCTTTGAATATCTACAGGAGAAATTCCGTAAGCCAATGAAAATAGAACCAGACCTGCGCATACTGGTAGAAAACCAACGCAACGACGCCGAACGGGCTGCACTGAATAAAGACAACGATTAACAGAAAGGAACCGCATGAAAAGAAATATAATGATACTGACCGTCACGGCTGCCCTGCTAAGCAGCTGTGGCATCTACAACCGCTATACGCCGACAGACACTGTGCCGGCAGACCTTTACGGTTTTAATGTGGAACAAACGGATGATTCCGTCAGCTTGGGCGACATGGACTGGCAGAAAGTATTCACCGACCCTCATTTACTCATGCTCATAAATCAAGGGTTGGAGAACAACACCGACTACCAATCCGCCCAACTCAGGGTGAAGGAGGCGGAAGCCACGCTGCTTTCTGCCAAATTGGCTTTCCTGCCTTCCTTTGCCCTTTCTCCCCAAGGTGGTATGAGCAGCTTCGATGGCTCGAAAGCCACGTGGACTTACACCGTACCCGTCACCGCCAGCTGGGAACTTGATATCTTCGGGCGGATGCGCAACGCCAAAAAGCAGACGCAGGCACTCTATGCCCAAAGCAAAGACTACCAGCAGGCCGTCCGTACCCAACTCATCGCCAGCATCGCCAACACCTATTACACGCTGCTGATGCTGGACGAGCAACTCTATTTGTCCCAACAGACTGCTGAAGCATGGAAGGAAACGGTAGCCTCCGCCCGTGCCCTCATGAACGTGGGGCGGTATGATGAATCGGCGGTAGCACAGATGGAAGCCACGTATTACAGCGTAGAGACGTCCGTGCTCGACTTGCAAGAGCAAATCAACCAAGTGGAAAATAGCTTGTCGCTCCTCCTTGCCGAAACGCCGCGAAGTTATGAACGAGGCAAGTTGTCGGAACAGGTAATGCCCATGGACTTTTCGGTAGGCATCCCGTTGCGGATGCTTGCCAATCGTCCCGATGTACGCTCGGCGGAACATGCACTGGAAGCCACGTTTTATGCCGAAAACCAGGCACGCTCCAACTTCTATCCCTCCATTACACTCAGCGGTAGTGCGGGATGGACCAACGAAGCTGGGTCGATGATTGTCAATCCCGGCAAATTCCTCGGCACGGCTCTCGGCTCGCTGGTGCAGCCTCTCTTTAACCGAGGGACGAACATCGCTGCCTTGAAGATAGCCAAGGCACAGCAAGAGGAAGCACGTCTCAGTTTCGAGCAGACGCTGCTGAACGCCGGCTCGGAGGTGAACGATGCCTTGACCGCCTGCCAGACCAGCCGCGAGAAAGCGGAACTGTATGAGAAGCAAGTAGAAGCCCTGCGCCGTGCCGAACAAAGCACCACACTGCTGATGGAGCACGGCAACAACACCTACCTCGAAGTATTGACCGCCCGGCAAACTTTGCTCAACGCGGAACTTTCGCAGGTAGCCAACCGCTTCACCGAAATCCAAAGCGTGGTCAACCTGTACCAAGCTTTAGGAGGCGGGCGCGAGAAATAAAAACCTGAATCGTGGTAAAAACACTTAGTCCTTACTACAAGGAGAGAAGCAAGAAATTATTTGAAATTCTGTTCGTGCTAACTAATCTACTCTTCATAAATATTTCAGATATGCTTGTTTCTCTCCTTTTACTAAAATAGATTTTATAACGCATTAATTACTAAAACAAAGGATGCAGGAATACAAAGAGAACATAAAAAACACAGTCTGGGCTTTAATCAAAATACAAAATGAATTTTCATTTAAGAATCTGATGAAAAGCACAAACCTGAGTTTTATCGAGTTATCAGCTATCATCGGGCTATTGTTGCAAGAGAAGAAAATTTCTTTATACGTGAATCATATCCATACTTCAGATAAAAGGGTGCATGTATCACGTCAGGAAGATCTGTTTTTTCAATTTATGAAACTGCTTTCAGACCACATCACTTCAGAACGAAGTGTAACCTATTATGCTTCACAACTGTGCATTACCCCCAAATATTTATCTACAGTAGTAAAGCTGGTTAGCGGGAAAACGCCAACAGATTGGATAAGAGAAAAACTTATCGATGAAATGAAATACAGGCTTTGCCATAGCCAAGCTACAATCAAGGAAATAGCGTTTCAACTTCACTTCCCAAATAACTCTTTCTTTGGGAAATATTTCAAGGCCGCGACGGGCGTATCACCGACGCGTTTTCGTTTAATACATTGTAATAATGAACTTTAAACCTATATAGTTATGAATGTAAATGCAATTGGTGAAAATGCAGGCATCGTATGGCGTGCGCTGCATGGAAAGAATCTTTCATGGGAAGAACTCATAGAAAACACGAAGTAGGATCCACTTACATTGGCTTGTGCCATCGGTTGGTTGGCAAGAGAAAACAAAATCATCATTTCCCATCGGGGTGGTATTATCTATTTCGAGACTTTCCACGAAAGTTATTATTAACAAGAGAACTAATGAACAATCAATTTTATGTTTAACCCGTCTTTCTGTCAAGAATTATCCAAGCGACAACCTGCCCGCAGACACCCCAATTTCCCGTCAGGGACACACGACATCCTCGCTGGGGACAAACGAGAGGCTCGTCGGGGAAAAGAGACAATCGCTTGTCAGTCAATCGGTTGCAAAGGCGTTTGATAAGGAAGGACGAAAGACACAAAAAAGGAGGTTTGTATGATATTCTGGAAACGAGTAAAGCAAGCTATCAACGACCTGTGGTATCCCCGCAGCGTCACCGTGGGCGGACATGTTGAACAAGCTGGGCGGTGATGTCACGGTCGTTCATTTGCCCGAAGCAGGATTGCACGAAAATACCCACTTCCCGATGTCCGGCCAGAACAACCGGGAAGTGGCGGAGCTGATGTACGAATGGTTGTGCGCGAAGGGGCTGGACTGATGTTATTCAGACGTTTTCTGTATATCGCTTCTTGTCTTCTTCTGTAATCTCACGAATCACCCGGCAGGGATTTCCCGCGGCCAGTACTCGTGGCGGAATATCCCGGTTCACCACGCTGCCCGCACCGATAACCGCACCTTGGCCTATCGTCACGCCCGGCAACACACTGACACCGGCCCCTATCCATACGTCATCGCCTACCGTAATGGGGCGTGCATATTCCAGTCCCTGGTTCCTGCGTTCTGCATCCAGCGGATGCCCTGCCGTATAAAAGCCGCAGTTCGGAGCCACGAACACATTGTCGCCGAATTTCACCGGGGCTTCGTCGAGGATGACACAATTCATGTTGGCGAAGAAATTCTCACCCACTTCAATGTGATAGCCGTAATCGCAGAAGAAAGGAGAGACAATCGTGCAGTTGCCCTTCACTTTACCCAATATGCGCCTTACCAACGCATCCCGTTCTTCCGCTTTGGAGGGGCGTAGCTGATTCAGTTCGTAAGTCAGATCGGCACATGCCGCACGTTCCGCCAACAGTTCTTTGTCATAGTTGGCATCGTACAACTTACCGGCTTTCATTTTCATTTTTTCTGTTTCCATGTTTGCTTGATTTATATCCGGGGCAAAGATAACTTTTTCGTGTTACAATTGTATATAAAAGCTATTCTGCCATTCCCGTTTTTTCCAATATCCGCACCATCTTCGGGCGGAAATCATTTCCCCATTGTTCCAGCATCCGGATAATGGGGATAAGGCTCCGCCCGTCGTCCGTGATGGAATATTCCACATGGGGCGGAAGTTCGGGATAAATCGTTTTCTCTATCATGCCGTGCATTTCCAGTTCTTTCAACTGCTGGTTGATGACGCGGGGGCTGGTATCCTCAAAATGCCGGTGCAGTTCACTGGGACGTTTGCAGCCTTTCTCCAGTTCGTAGAGGATGCACGATTTCCACTTGCCGCCCATGACTTCCATGGCTATGGCCACACCGCAATCCAGGTCTAAGGGTATTTTCTTCTTATACATATATTTGATGTTGTCAATTCGCAGGACAAAAATACACATTTTATGACTGGAAACAGATATAGGGACAAATTTATCCGTATATGAATAATTTGCCCGTACTTGCAGACGTGGCGTAAGGATGCTATCTTCGCACACAAAAAAGGGGAATATGAACAGAATGTTATTAGTAACTGCTTTGCTATGCGGAACGCTGTTTTCCGGCAAGGCACAAAATAACGAAATCACCATGGATAATAATCAACGTACAAAAACCATCCGGCTGGTTTATCCGCAGTGGCAAGGTGGCGACATCGCCCACTGGATAACGGAAGTGAAAGACCCGGAACAGGCTTCGAGGGGATATTACCTTGGGGCGCAGTTGCTGAATTTCCTTGCACCGGACAGCGGGCAAGAAACCTACACGGTTCCTGTGGCAACCGACAAGATAGAGCGTAAAGTAACCGATGGCGTTTTGGACAAAGAGGCGCTTATCGCGCAGACCCGAGCAGCTTTGGATATTTTGAAGATAACCCATCCTGATAAAATCGTAACATTGGGTGGAGAATGTTCGGCAAGCGTCGTTCCGTTTACCTATCTTGCGGACAAATACAAAGATGACCTTGCAATGGTCTGGATTGACGCACATCCGGACATTACCTTGCCCGGCGATGCCTATGCGGGCTATCATGCCATGGCGGTAACAGCCTGCATGGGCTTGGGCGACAAACACATTGTTTCAGAACTGCCGATGAAGATAGCCCCTTCCAAAATCCTTTTTGTCGGATTGCGCGATTGGGAGCGTGACGAAATCAAGGAGCGGCAGAAGCAATACGGCATCCAACACCTGACACCGGAAGATGTACGCGAGAACAGTGACGCGGTCCGGCAATGGTTACAATCGTGCGGAGCATCCAAGGTTGTCATTCACTTTGATATGGATGTACTCGACCCGGCGGAAATCATCGCGGCGGTCGGTGTGGTCCCGGATGGAATGAAAATCGCAGAAGTGGTGCGTGTGATAAACGATATCGGGCAGGAAAAGGATATTGTCGGGCTGACCGTAGCCGAACCTATGCCCCGCACGGCTATCCGCATCAAGAACATGCTGGAGCAGCTTCCGCTATTGAAATAAGGATTGGTATCTGTTGTTGTGATACACAAAAGAGCCGCGGTATGTAAGTGTACATCCTTACATGCTGCGGCTCTTGCCAACTCCGTTTATTATCACACTTACCCGAAGATGTCCCGCAATTCCTTGTTGCTCAGTTTGCCTATCCAGCTTTCGCCGCTTGCCACGGTCATGTCCGCCAAGTGTTTCTTCTGCTGGATCATGTCGTTGATGCGTTCCTCGAAGGTGTCTTTGGTAATGAAACGGTGCACCATGACGTTCCGTTGCTGCCCGATGCGGTAGGCGCGATCGGTAGCTTGGGCTTCCACAGCCGGATTCCACCACAGGTCGTAGTGGATGACGTGCGAGGCGGCTGTGAGGTTCAGCCCCGTCCCGGCTGCCTTAAGCGAGAGGATGAAAATCTTGTCGCTCCGAAGGTTCTGGAAACGCTCCACCATTTCCTGACGTTGCTTTACACTGCATCCGCCGTGGTAGAACAAGGGGCGTTGTCCCAACCGTTCTTCGATGAAGCGCACCAGCAAGTCGCCCATCTCGCGGAACTGGGTGAACACAAGCACTTTTTCGCCATTCGCCACAATGCCTTCCAAGCGGTCCAATAGCATCTCCGCCTTGCCGGACAACTCCATGCGGGCATCGCCGTTCTTGAGGAACTGCGCCGGGTGGTTGCAGATTTGCTTCAAGGCAAGAATCATTTGCAGGATAAGTCCCTGACGCTTGAAAAGGGATTCGTGGTCGGTGGTATCAATCCCTTCGATTTCCGCCATGGCTGCTTCGAGCGTGCGGTGGTAGAGGGCGGCCTGCTCCGAAGTGAGTGCGGCATAATCGTCCAGTTCTATCTTGTCCGGCAGGTCGGAGATAATGCTCTTGTCGGTCTTCATCCGGCGCATCATGAAGGGAGCGGTCACCTTGCGGAAGCGGGCGGCGCAATCGCCGTCGTTGTAGAGTTGAATGGGGTTGACAAACTTCTCCCTAAAGGCTTTCGGCGTATCCAAGTAGCCTTTGTTGGCATACTCCATGATGCTCCAGAACTCGGTGAGTCGGTTCTCTACGGGGGTACCGCTGAGGGCGATATGTGTCGTGGCGGGAATGCCGCGCACGGCCTTGCTCTGTGCGGTGTCCTGGTTCTTGATGTTTTGCGCTTCGTCAATGAACATCAGCGTCCACGGCAATTTCTTCAGCTTGGCATTGTCCGAGCGCAACACGCCGTAGGTGGTGAGCAGGATGTCGGCATCAAACTGCTTCAGGCTTCGTCCTGTCCCGTGATAGACAAAGAAGGTAAGCGACGGGGCGAAACGGCTGATTTCCGCCTGCCAGTTGGTGAGCAAGCCGGTGGGTACCACTACCAATATACGCCCCTGCTCCAATGCGCCTTCCTCTTTCAATTTCAGCATCAGGGTGATGGCCTGCAAGGTCTTTCCCAATCCCATGTCGTCCGCCAGGATAGAGCCGAAGCCGATGCGGCTGTTGCGGTACATCCACGAGAAACCGCGTTCCTGGTAAGGGCGCAGCGTAGCGTTCAATCCGGTGGGGAGTGGAATATGCTCCTGCCGCGTCAGTTCGTCCATCAATTGGCGGACCTCGTCGGTCAGATGCACCGGTGCCGATTCGTATTCTCCCGTCAGGGCAGCTTGCAGGATTTGGGCGGGAGTCAGCTTTTCGCCCTGCGCCATGGCGGCTTGCAGCTTTTGCAGGGTTTCCGCATCGGCATAGATGTAGCGTTGCTTGAACTTGATAAGCCCGTCGGCCTTCTCCATCAGTTTCTTAAATTCTTCCAAGGGGACAAGTTCCTTGCCCAGCGCGACTTCCCAATCGAAGGCAAAGAGGTCTGCCAGGCTGAGGAAGCCTTTGTCCGAACCGGCTTTCCGCTTGATGGACAGCGATGCCTTGGGACGGATAAGTTGTCCCAATGATTTAGGCATGAATACCTTGATGTCGAGCATCCGTACGGCAGGGATGACTTGCAGCAGGAAAGGCACAAACGATGCAGCAGTATAATGGACAGGCTTTTTCGCACCGGCGTTAATATAGCTCCCCACTTCCTTCACCAGCCCGGAGATGAGCGTAAAGCTCCTCAGGATACGCAGTCGCTCACGGTCGTATTCCGGCGAATCCAACACTTCGCATAGGGGTACGGTCTGCGGCTCCGGTTTTCGCTTGTCCTCCACGCCGATGTGCAGGTTGAAACCTCCCTTGCGGCTCTCTTCCACGCTGAACACCGGGCGATAGTCCGATGCCGTCAGGGTATAGGAAGCCGTCCACGAGCGGATGCCGCCGGGTGTCTCTTTTTCGCCCACTCCGTCGAAGGGCATGTGTTCTCCCTTGAAGAAGAACGGGAGGAGCGGCATACGGTCGCAACTGCCCGACAAGTATTTGACCAACGTCCCGAGGAAATACGATACCAGCCACTCCGCCGGATGCTCCACGGGTTTTACTGCGGAACGTGCCGTAGATTTCACCTTGACGAGCGAAGCCGGAACGAGTCCTTCGAGTGCTTCCACCAGTTCTTTGGCTTGCGCATCGATGTAGGCGGGCATCCAACGCACCAGGTAATTCTTGTCCGACAATCGGAGCAACTGTGGAGCCACCGCCCCCTTGTCCAACAGATGCAGCGCACAGAAAAGAGTTTGGTATAGGGCAATGACCGTCGGATGGTAGTCGGGCAGGAAATCGGGATGGATGTGCAGCAAGGCATGAGACAACGTGCGCTCGTTGTAGGCTACCTTTCCTTCTATCGTCCAATCATACCGGTAATCAAAGCAAAGGCTTATCGCATCGTCCACACCGATACTTTCCGGCAGTTTGGAAAATGCGATAGGAAACATTTCTTCCCTCCCCAGCTTCCCGGAGAAGAAACGCTGCACGTTCTTTCTCACACGGCGTAATTCCGCCACATATCCTTCCTTGAAATTGCCTTGGGGTGCAAAAGGCGGCTTGTCCGGCAGAAGCATCAGCAGGGCATCAGACCGGTCGGCCAGCTTGGAGAAGTCAATGCGGCGGAATGCCGGGACTTCCGTTCCTGCATCTTTAGCAGGCAGGGGCGTCACGAGGTCTTTCAAGGCGGGCACTTCCACCTCCTGCCGCACGTTGTCCACTTCAATGCCCCGTTTCTTCAATTCTCTCAGAAGGTCGAACCCGTGCATTTGGAACACGATGAAAGGATTGTTGTCAATCTCCCGGCTGAACATATAGACCACGGCTGCCAGATGTTTGCAAGGCACCGCCCAATCGGGACAACTGCAATCCATCTCCAAGTCATCCCATCGTTCGGGGAATATCTTCAAGCCGCAGGAGCGGGCGATGTCCAGCACCTCCGGGTCCAATTCCCGGTTGAGTAAGCCTGAAATAATTCCCGGTCGGGCAACCAGCCTGTCCATCAGCTTGTCCACCTGCCTGGCGGAAAACTTCGGGACGATGATTTTAACGCGGTAAGGCCGTGGACGGCTGCCTTGTACCTTGGCGCTGATGACATTATCTTGTAACTGTATTTCTCGGACAGAGCCATTGCGGGCATATCGTGCGCCGCGAGGGATGCGGTTCTCATAATCAATGTGGGTCAGCGAACGCAACCATTCGTTGCCCCACCATGTATTGCCAAACTGTTGTGCCATATATGAATCGTGGTATAATTTTTTTGTTGCAAAGATAACTTTTTCGTAGGACAAATTATAGAAAATACGAACTTAAGGCTTGATAAACCCGGCTATATCCCATCCATGTTTACCGCGGCATCAATGATTCCCGGTAAGCCTTCGGCGACATGCCCAGGTGTTTGGTCACGTACCGGCTGAAATAAGAGAGCGTCGTGAAGTTCATTTCCTCTGCTATCTGTACGATGGAAAGGTCGGGGTTGTTGAGATATTCCTTTATCATCGGGACGGTGTAACGGTCGATGTAATAAGTGACGCTCTTGCCCGTCTGCCGCTTTACGGTATTGGAGAGGTATTTGACGGTCACGTTCAGCTGTTCGGCATAATAAGCGACTTCCCGGTATTTCTTGCTGCGTCCGCTTTCCAGCAACGCCATCAGTTCCTTCACGACATACATGCTCCTGTCCGTGGCAAATATCGGGGTACGGTTCTTGGCGTGGAAATAAAACAGGTCATAAATAAGCGGAAGGGCCAGCCCGCCTATCAGCTCGCGGTAAAACAGATGGCCGGTATCGGCGATGCGGTCGCGGATATGGTGTATGTCGCGCACCAACGTCTCCGCATCCTCTTCCGACAAGGGGATGACCGGGTTGTCGTACAGACTGATACTGCCTCCTATACCATAATTATTCGCCGGAAGCTGGTTGGAGAGGAAATCATGCGGGGCTGCCAAGACTTCCACTTTCAAATCTTCGCTCTGACCGACTATATGCACTTGCTGGGGCGCATTGATGACCACAGCGTCATGCTTCTTCACATGAAACGGACGGCCGTCGTAAGTAAAGAAGCCTTCTCCCTGCAGGCACACCATGTGCACGCACCAACCCCGCAGCTTGACCGACCCTATCAGTTGGAACAGGGTGGAATATACGATTTTCAGTTCTTTATCCTTTGCCATGCCGCAAAATTAGGGCATTATCCGGAGAGCGCCAAACGATTTGTGCTTTTCGTGAAACATTAGATACCTTTTGTGAAACATAGAGCGTGCAAAAGCGGCGTAACTTTGCACCGTAATCAGAAACGAAAAGGACGATGGCATCTAAACTCACCCCGGACATGAGGTAGGATGAGGCCGGACTTGATGTACCATGAGTCCGGAACTGATGCAGGATAACATCCGGACTTATCTTTCTAAACATTTGCTGCCGTCATCTCCGACAACGCCAATCCGTCAGGATAAGCACCGTCGGAGGGCTACGACAGCACGAATCCGTCAGGATAAGTACTGAAAACAGCGACGACAGGGCTTGCGAACTTGGAGAACCCTTGTCGGAGGGTGACGACAGCACCAATCCGTCAGGATAAGCACTAAAAACGCCGACGACAACCCTCGCGAACGTGGAGAGCTTCTGTCGTCAGCAAAGACAAGGACAAATTATAAAGAATGAATAATATGAAGACAAGAAAATTAGGACAATTGGAAGTTTCCGAGATTGGTATGGGCTGCATGGGATTTTCCCACGGCTACGGACAAGTGCCCGAAGAGGCATACAGTATCGAGGCTATCCGCAAGGCATACGAGGCGGGCTGCACCTTCTTCGACACGGCGGAGGTGTATGGTGACGTGGTTTTCTTTCCCGGACACAACGAATTGTTGGTGGGCAAGGCTGTCGCCCCGTTCCGCAAGGACATCGTGCTTGCCACCAAGATGTTCCTCCACGAATCGGAGATTGCGGACGGTACAAGTATCTACGATGCCACGTGCAAGCATTTGGAGCAGTCGATGAAGAACTTGCAGACGGACTACATCGACCTCTACTACCTGCATCGCGTCAATGAACACGTTTCGTTTGAGGAAATCGCTGTTGCAATGGGGCGGCTCATCAAGGAGGGTGTTATCCGTGCGTGGGGCATGTCGCAGGTGGATGTGAATATATTGGCAAAAGCGCATGCCGTGACGCCCGTTGCCGCCGTGCAGAACCTTTACTCCATGCTGGAGCGCGACTGCGAGAAGGAGATATTCCCGTACTGTCTGGAGCACAACATCGGCGTAGTGCCCTTCTCCCCGATAGCCAGCGGCTTCCTTTCGGGCAAGATTAAGGCGGACACACAGTTTGAGGCAGTGGACGATGTACGCAAGTTCGTGCCTCAGTTGAGCCGCGAGAACATCATCGCCAACCAGCCCGTGCTCGACATCCTTGCCGAATACTCGGCGAAGAAGCACGCCACCAATGCGCAGATTTCCCTTGCGTGGATGCTCCACAAATACCCCAACGTGGTGCCTATCCCCGGCTCGAAGAACCAGGAGCGTATTTTGGAGAACCTCGGTGCCGCCAATGTGGAACTGACCGATGAAGAGTTCCGTGCGCTGGAAGCAGCTCTTGATGCCTGTACCATTCACGGACATCGCGGCATCATGGAGACGGAACAGAGTGCATTTGGGAACAAATGGAAGAGAACAGACAAATAAGACATCAAATAATAATAACCCCATAAAAACAACGAATTATGCAAACAGTCAAATTATCAAACGGCGTGGAAATGCCGATTTTGGGTTACGGGGTCTATCAAGTGACTCCCGAAGAATGTGAACGTTGCGTGTCGGATGCCTTGAGCATGGGTTATCGTATGGTGGACACGGCGCAAGCATACGCTAATGAGGAAGGTGTGGGCAATGCGGTGAAGAAAAGCGGTATTCCGCGCGAGGAAGTGTTTCTTGTGACAAAGGTGTGGATATCCAACGCCGGGTATGAGAAGGCAAAGGCTTCTATCGACGAATCCCTCCGCAAATTGCAGACCGACTACATCGACCTGCTGCTCATCCACCAGCCTTTCAACGACTACTACGGTACTTACCGCGCCATGGAAGAAGCATACAAGGCAGGCAAGCTCCGTGCCATCGGCGTATCGAACTTCTACCCCGACCGTTTCATCGACTTGGCAGAGTTCTGCGACATCAAGCCGATGGTGAACCAGGTGGAAACGCATGTGTTCAACCAGCAACGCCAGCCGCAGGAAATCATGAAGGAGTACGGCACGCAAATCATGTCGTGGGGGCCGTTCGCTGAAGGACGTAACGACTTCTTCACTAACCCCGTGCTGAAAGCCATTGGCGAAAAATACGGTAAGTCTGTGGCACAAACCGCCCTGCGCTTCCTCATCCAGCGCGATGTGGTAGTCATCCCGAAGTCCACGCACAAGGAGCGCATGGAGCAGAACCTCGATGTGTTCGACTTCTCCCTTTCCGCCGAAGACATGGAGGCCATCGGCAAGCTGGACAAGGGCGAAAGCCTGTTCTTCTCGCACTATGCCCCCGAGACGGTAAAGTGGCTGACGAGCTTCGGAAAGGATTGACGAATCAGATTAGCTCCAATTCTTTGGCTACCCGGCAAGCTGCGATGGCGTTCCCAACCTGCAGCTTGCCTAAGATTTCCTGCCTGTGCCGGTTGACGGTATGAATGCTGATTGAAAGCGTTTCGGCTATGCCTTTGCTGGTCAGTCCCTTGTCTATCAGACTTAATACCTGCCTCTCCCTGGCAGACAGGATGCGGGTGTTGTCCTGTTTCCCCAGTTCCACGATATGTCCGCTGGCGGAATGAATAATCACACATTGGCCGGGAATATCCAGCAGCAGAGGACCGTAAAGGCACAATGCCAACCGCAAGGTGTCGTCACAAGGTCCCGGAATATAGAACATCCGGTGCAATACAGGCACATAGTCGCCAGTGGCGTTCCGCATGCGGAGCCGGCTTGCCAGGTAATAATCGGAGCGTTCCTTTTTAGGCCGGTGCTTCATGAAATGGAAAAACCGGAGTTCCTGCAAATGCTTGCCCGACAAATCATCCGGATGAATGAGCCGGAAGATTTCTTCTTCCCAGATGGAAGGAAGCCTGCCCTCCTTGCGGTTTCTGCCCATCCCCAGCATTTGCGAAAACCCTCCATAGTAAATGTAGCTGGCATTGTCCCGCATATCGCTCAATACGGCAATGGCATTTTCCATCCGTGCATAGTTGCAGGCTATGGCTTTATATCGCTCCAGCCATTCGGCATAAGGCCCTTCTTCGGAGAAATCCTGCGAGAAAAATTCCCTGTTCAACCTGTTTATCGTCTTCATATCAGCGGACAAAATGGTTATTTATAGTCATTGTGCAACCCGTCATAAGGCATTACCTTTGCAAAGGTATATAAAAAGAATGGTTATTATGAACATGAAAGATTTGAAAAGGTTAGGATTTTGCGGACTGATGGCCACGGCTTCACTCACCGGCATGGCGCAGTCATTGGAGAAAATGCAGTGGTTCAACGAACCTGCACAGTGGGAAATCGACGGCAACACGCTCCTCATGGACGTTACGCCGCAGACCGATTACTGGCGCATATCCCACTATGGTTTTACCGTGGACGATGCCCCTTTCCTGTACACCCTGCGCGGAGGCGAGTTTGAAGTCAAGGTGAAGATTTCGGGCGACTACCAGACACGTTTCGACCAGTCGGGGCTGATGTTGCGCATCGACCACGAGAATTACATCAAGGCCGGCATCGAGTTTGTGGACGGCAAGTACAACCTCAGTACCGTCGTCACCCACCATACAAGCGACTGGAGCATCATCCCTCTGGACAAGCCTGTGCCGTTCGTATGGATAAAGGCCGTGCGCCGGCTGGATGCCGTAGAGATATTCTATTCCTTCGACGACAAGGAATACACGATGATGCGCAATGCCTGGTTGCAGGACAACTGTCCGGTCATGGTAGGCATTATGGGAGCCTGCCCGGACGGAAATGGTTTCAAGGCACGGTTTGAAGGTTTTTCCATCAAGCACCTGCCTGACCTGCGCCGGCTGCAATGGCTGGAGAAAAACAGCGAGGGAAAGGAATAAGATTGCCGTCCGGGAATAGGCGAAAGAATAAGAAGCTGTTTTGAATTTCTCCAAAAAGTTTTTCTTGGCTTGATGTGTTCGTTTTCGTGTATGCTTTGGGCGATTTTTTGGTCCTTTTCGCTCCTGTTCTTCGTCAGATAGCCTGCTATCTTCCTCATCACAGAAGCGAAAATGCCTCAAAAACTCATCCCAAATCAGCGCACGATAAATTCAAAACAGCTTCTAAGCAGGCTATTTTTTGAGATGGCGTGCTTTTAGTCCGGCAATCATGTTCTCGTTGGTCTTGGATGGGTTGAAGCATCGGGCTTTCACTGGTATGGAATCCTGTCCCTTGCCTCCCCAATCCAATTCTCCGGAATAGATAACCCTGCTTTTCCAATACAACGTGCCCTCTACGAAAAACGTATATTTCCCTGCAGGCACACGGTTGCCGTTATTGTCCGTCCCATCCCACTGGTAGGTCAAAACGCCGTTCCGAGGCGTTGCCCCCGTTATGGCATCGACTTGTGCGGAAGACAGGGTTTGAGGTTTTGCCTTGCTCGTCCAGACAGGAACGGCATCTTTCCGGTATTCATATCCTCCTTTTGCTGTAAAAGACGTAACATACAAGGTACGTACCAACTTGCCCGTTTCGTCTTCTATCCAAATGGCATATTGGCTGGAAGCAATGCCGCCACGCTGGAAGCGGAAAGAAATCTCCAACCGTTCTCCTGCGGGAGTTTCTTTCGCATCTTCTCTGTCTTTCGCATACGAAGTGGTGCAACCTTGCAGGCAGATGCCGACCGCAACCAGAATAGCATAAAACAATCTTGTTTTCATAGCTTTATTCGTCCAATTTATAGCAGTTCAATCCTATTTCCAGGACATAAACGCGGGTGACGGGGGTTCCGAAATCTTCCACCACAAACTCTCCGGCTCCGTTCAGCGTAGCGGCAAGCAGATGTCCTGCCAAAGCGGAATAATCGCTGCGTCCTACGGTGATGTGCAAATGGAGATACGTCTTCCCGTCCATTTGGGAGATGTTTCCTGTCAGGTTGGCAATCTCCATCTGCTCTTGATAAGTCTTGTCCACGTATTGTTTGGTCTAGGGATTGAAAAAGCGAAGGATTAATTCATCTATCGCCCCTATCCCGTAAATGGTTCCCGACTGGATGCCCCGTTCTTCGCAGAAAGCGTTCAGGGCTTTGACGATTTCCGCACGATTTTGGATACTGACAACATATTTGTTGCCTATTTGCTTATAAGTGTACATATCTTGTGGATTTTGTGCGCTTGCCGGAATGAACAGCCATCCGCAAAGCAGCAGAGTGAATATGAGTTTTAATTTCATGACAGTCCGTGTTAAAACAATTGGGAGGAAAGTTCAGGCCGTTCGTCTTGGTGCCAGTAAGGATAAGGCTTCTCCGTCTTGCTGGCGGCATCGAGGCGTTGCATCTGTTCTGCCGTAAGCTTCCAGTCTACCGCCCCCAGGTTCTGCCGGAGTTGTTCTTCTGAACTGGCTCCGATGACAAGGCTGCACACCGTAGGACGTTGCAACAACCAGTTTAATGCCACTTGTGCCACAGCCTTTCCCGTTTCCGCAGCCACTTCATCCAACACATCTATTATATTATACAGACGCTCGTAAGCCACTACGTTATCCCTTACGGGTGCGCCTCCGCGTGCCACTCTTCCGTCTTGCGGCATGGGATTGTTCCGGCGGTAGCGCCCTCCCAGACGTCCGGCAGCCAACGGACTCCAGATGATGCTGCCTACCTGCTGGTCTATGCCGAGCGGCATCAGTTCCCATTCAAAATCACGGTTCAGCAGCGAGTAATATACCTGAACGCCTCGCACCGAATGAACCGCAAGCTGAAGGAAATCGGCAGGATGGCAGGATGTCCCGTCAAGCTCACGTTCTATGTGAGCAGGCACGGTTGGGCCAGCATCGCCCAAAGCCAGCGCATCCCCTTGCCGGTCATCAGCGAGGCATTGGGGCACGACTCGGAAAACACCACACGCATTTACCTTGCCCTGTTGGACACTTCCGTGGTGGACAGGGCAAACAGCAAGGTCATCCGGTCTGTTTGCAAACAGGAAACCCGGCACGTTTAATTACCCTATGGCACTGTCCACATCTACATAATAATCCGCCGGATTGTTGCGGTCCACATACACGCGCACCTTCTTCTTCGGGTCTATCTCGTAGCTTTCGTACCAGAAGGAACCGCTGCGGAAGAAGTACACCCGTCCATCCGGTGCGGTGTAGCGGCAACTGACCACGATGGGATGACGTCCGTTCATCGAGTTGTTTGTATCCTCGCGGATGCCTGTGATTTCCGCTTCCACCACTTTTCCAGTGGCCAGCAACCGGCGGGCTTTCCGCTCATGGCTGCGCTTCACCAGCCAGAATGCCGCACCCATCCCGGCAAACACGGTTCCCATGAACACGAAGAGGGCAACCAGCCAGCCGTTATCGTCCAGATAGCGCACTTCCCGGGGATTGTTTTTCTGATAATATACGGTTATCCGCTTGCCCGGGTGCATGGACGAGGATGCCATGTTGAGTGTGGCTGTATAGGATTTTCCGTCTACGGCATATTCCACGACGGGAGTGCCCAATGATTCGCTGGTCGCTCCGCGCATGGCCAGGATGACGGCATTCACCGGTTCCGCCTTTTGCCGGAATGTATGACTGCTGACGCCAACGGCAATACCTGCAGTGAACAAGATAATGCCAAGAAGAATAAATATGCCGCAGAATACGCGGATAAATGTTTTGTCTTTCCGTCTGCCTTTGGCCAATGCCTTCTCTCTGTCGGGATACATTGAATATGTTTTTTTAGTGAATAGGATAAGTGATAAATCATGGAGGAGTCAAGTTGTTGTCCGTCTTGTCAGCGACAAACTCGTCCAACCGGCTTCGGTAACTTTCGGGAATAAGCAGTTCCGGCCAGTCGCCCGCCTCTTGGGGTGTAAAAGAGATGGAAGTGTAGCCTATCTGTATTGGCTTGCGGCATTTGCTGTCATAACGCCAACGGGCTGTCCGCCTTACGCCAAAATCATCCGCATAGTAGCTCCATTCATCGGTTTCGGGAAAATACTGGTAGACTTCCGTCGGGCCTAAGAGGGAAATAAACACACCGATAGGAAGCTCAATCTTGTCATGGCGCATATTCTGCCAATTAGTGTACACCGCGAAACCGATTACTCCCAATGCACCGGCGATGATGAGTCCTAAGAATGCTCCCAATATCCACTTGGATTGCTTATAACCCCGGACTACCTGTTCGGGCTTCAGCCCGTCCAAACTATTCCCATACTTTCCGAGGTATTGGCTGATGACGGCATCGTCCATATCCGGAACGGATTGTTCCGTGAGGCGGTGTTTCATCTTATAGAAAATGTCCGGATTATTCCGGTCAACAAATAGGGGAAGCCTGGTACCTACCCGTACCAGCCCCAAAATCCCCGCCATCGAGGAGGAAACGGATTCCTTGAAGCGGTGCTTCGAGCCTCCGGGCAAGGCAAATTCATAGACGGCCATTGTCGTCTGTTTGCCGTCGGAATCCTTCTCTTCCTTCAGTTCCACCACTTCAGCTTCCGCCAAGACACCTTGTGCAACCGCATGAAGCTCAGTTTGATGCCTCTTCCAGGTGGCATGGGCAAAGGAGCAAGCCAGCGCGATGAGGAAAAGACCTAATCCACAGCCCAACCAAAAATAAACCGGAATAAATGCGCACCCGGAAAGAGTACCTGCCACGGCTATTATCGCAAAGACAATAATCGTTTCCTTTCGTTGGCTTTTCTTGCATTCTTTATAGGCTTCTTGGCGCAAGTCTTCTTCTTTCATAACACGGACAATTTATGAATTTGATAACAAAAATAACGTCCGGTCATTTCATTCCGGTTACAATGCCGTGAATTCCGATAAAAGGCGCAAAAAAACAATCCGGGACGGTACTTTTCTACTGCGGCGTTGCACAACCACTGCGGATTTGTCGCACAAATACATTAGCAGACAAAGTATTAGATGCGGTAGAGGATGAAAACGAATTAAAACACGATGCAATTGAAGTCGCACAGAAAAAAATAGGTTAATACTTACAATTATAGGGAACTATATGGTATCATAACTATATAATTCCCTATACTAATATTTGATACTCAGGTGATTAAATTGCAACATTTGGTTCAAACGTGGAACTGCAATGTCCACTGTAAATCGAAGGTCCTAGGAAAACCTTAACACAAGAGTGGAGTGATAGCAGCCCACGCTATAGCGTGAGAACCACTATGCCTTCTTCTTGTGTTCATCTGAAAATTTCCTAGGTTCTCGATTTACAAGATGTGCATAACGCTTCTTTCTTTATCCGTATGTCCTTGGGCGGGATTTCTCCTGTCCAATCGCAAAAGTACGAAAATAATGCTAAGTAGCTAATATTTCTGCATTATTTTTTTGCTTTTGCGCAGGTGTTATCACTCCAATTATATCTATCATTGTCTTATTTGGATGATTATGTGGCAAATTTAGATAAGAATGTATGCCGAATTGCAGCACATGTTTTACTTATATGATGCATAATATAGATTGCCCATGTCCATGCTACCTGGTTGTTGGCTTTTTACTCCTGATGGGTATAAACAGTTTCTATTACAGTTCCAGTATGCTGTCGCCGTTCCGCTCGGCACGCAGCAGCTTCCGTTCCGTGTGCCGTTTCAGGTTTTCTTCGAAGTTTACTCCTTCGCGCATGTTGCCGAAGGCTTCGCCCGGCGCCCAGTTTACCCGCACCTCTTTGATGTGCCGGTCGGGCTGGAACGCTTCCATGCTTTCGGCTCCTTCACATCCCAAGGTAATGTAAAACTTGCCCAGGTCATCCAGTTCCACCTGATAGCCTTCCTTCAGCAACTTTGCGGTAGCTTCCGCCAGCATCTTCGTAATGGCGATGAAGTCTCCCGTGCTGTAAGCGCACCCGTGGGCTCTGATGTGCCGTGCCACTTCTTCCAGCGAGAGGGTTTTGATACACTGTGCCGAGGCGAAAGCCCGCTTCGGACGTTCCGAGTGACGGGGTTCGCCGCGCATTACTAAGCTGTACTTTATCATATTCAGATTATTTAAAAGGTTGTTGTTATTATCTTCTTCTCCCAACGCAGATGGCTTCGCCCGGTGTAAGATTATTAATCTTCCGCTTGTAAGATTAATAATTAGTGTGTCCAGTTCTACGTTCCTAAAAAAGCAGTATCA
>ULXT01012798.1_pt1 | contig 43976 bp, 29 predicted proteins | sample 1961571 | NCBI WGS metagenome assembly ULXT01 (sample SAMEA4835846, study PRJEB28245) | human gut metagenome | biome: gut microbiome; material: fecal sample | place: Denmark | collected 2008
TACAGAAATAGGTAAAGTGAAAAAAGAAGCTGGTCAATAAGGGCTAATACATCTACCAGGAATTAGGATAAACCCATAATGAAAGCATGCGTTTTTACTCACTTTTCAAAACATAAAACTTACTTTATGATAGTATATATAAATTGATTATCAACAAATTAAATATTTCCCAATCTTACTTTACATCTTTACCGACAGATTCACCTTATAAATAAAGAATATATCTTTGCTATACGAAATTTTTACAACACCTGATATTAAAACTTTTGTGTACATAAATCTAACCCAACAACATTAATTTTACATGAATATGAAAACATAACCTTATGGAATAACCAAACACACAATGTGATTGTCCTAAGCCCTGTCGGCTAAGTCTTTAATCCGATGTAATTAATAACTCCTACATATATGAAAAATATAATACAAGTATTTCTATTTTTGCTGTTAGCTGCTCCTCTATGGGCACAGCAGAAAAAGGTCTCAGTAATCAACGACCAGTCTGGGTCCAGGTTGATTGTGAATGGAAAACCTTTCATGGTAAATGGTATGAACTGGGATTATTTCCCCATCGGGACCAATTACTCCTACTCTTTATGGACACAATCAGATGACGTAATCAAGGCAGCCTTAGATCAAGATATGCCTTTACTAAAAAACATGGGAATTAACGCCATCCGATTATATGCGGATGTACCAGCCCAATGGGTACGCTACATTTATGAGCAATATGGTATCTATACCATGGTCAATACCACGTTCGGACGTTACGGACTGACCATCAATGGAGCTTGGGTAGGTAATACAGACTATTCGGATCCGAAAGTTCAGAAAGCCCTACTTGCAGAAGCGCGTAACATGGTGAAAAAGTTCAACGGTACTCCCGGGGTACTTCTTTACCTTTTAGGAAACGAGAACAACTATGGCTTATTCTGGCAAGGAGCGGAAGCAGAAGACATCCCTATTGAAGACCGGAAATCGACCAAACAGGCTATTCATCTGTACCGGATTTTCAATGAGGCAGCAGTTGAAATGAAGCAAATGAATATTTCGTGCCCGGTAGCCATCTGCAACGGTGACTTGCTCTTTCTTGACATCATCGCCAAAGAATGTAAGGATGTGGATATATTGGGGATAAACTGTTATCGCGGTGAATCGTTCGGAGATTTATTCAGCAGAGTAAAAGCTGAATACGGTAAACCTGTATTGTTCACAGAGTTCGGTTCAGACGCATTCAATGCTGTAACCCAAGGAGAAGCCCAGAAAGAACAGGCTGATATTTTACTGCATAACTGGACGGAAATCTATCTGAATGCCGCAGGACTTGGAAACAACGGAAACGCCATCGGAGGATTCACCTTCCAATGGACAGACGGATGGTGGAAAACAGGACAGAGCACAAATCTGAGCATTCATGATACACGAGCTTCATGGAGTAATGGGGGCTACAAGTTCGATTATGTAGAAGGAGCCAACAACATGAACGAGGAATGGTTCGGTATATGTGCAAAAGGTACTCCTGACGCAAGAGGGATATATGAACTTTATCCACGTGCCGCATATTATGTATTGAAAGACGTTCACAAAATCAACCCGTATGCGGCAGGCAGCACAACCTCGTCCATCATAAGTCAGGTATCTGGTGTCAATGTAATGTCATCTGTTTTGTCTGCAAGAAGCGACAAAGCTGCTTTACAAGGAGAGAAAACCAAGCTAATCGGTCTGAGTCAATTGAGAGGTGATTTCACCACGTTCTATACAGGAGCAAAACATACAAGCACTCCCGAAACAAGAGCAGATGCTCCTACAAGTTTCCCGAGCTCAAAAGGATTTGACCACATGGAATCCTTCTATGTAGGTGTAGAATCCAAACCGGCAGAAAATGTACATGCGGAAGTGACAATGAACGTACTCGGAAACGTAGCAGAAAATCCAATTGATGAAATCTTCTATGAAAACAGAGGACGCACAAACTACATCAACGAGAATGGAGAATACATTGATTTAGGCCCGCTGGAACGTGTGAAAGTCTATAGTGCCAGCTTTAATTGGGACGGAAGCCTTTTCAATCTTAATGCATTTTTCCGTAAACCCCACTACCATTGGGGGTATGAAGGAGACTTCTTTGGTTTGTACCAGGAAGCAAGCTATGGCGACAACATGGACATTTACGGAGGTGAGGCCCCGTTGGGATGCGAGATTGAAGGAAAGAAATTGTTCTCCGGACTGAAATTAGCTTTTGGACCGGAATTATGGTGGGGAGCCAATCCTGCATTACTCGTCAAATACTACCGCACATTCGGTAAATGGAACTTAGGAGGTATCTTCCATTATGACATTGACCAACGCAGAGAGACTGTCACCTCTTTCGCCATTCCATTGCCAAAGAATACCCGTGCGTCTTTAATGGTAGAAAGAAAATTCGGACGTTTCGACATCACACTAGGAGGACTTTGGTCAGGAACAACCTTGGTAGGTAGAGAATTTCAGGCTACTACAGAGTATAGCCCTACAGCTACCGTCTACCAGGACAGAGTGAAGACATCAGATACCTTCGGGGGTAAATTGAAAATGATATATAGCGGAGGCAATTTCAACGCATACGCACAAGGCGCCATCATGGGATTAGTAGCAAACGGAGGTGCAGACAACACACGAACCCTGACCGGATGGACATTAAAAGATAGCGGAAGCGGAAACCAGCAGAACGTACTGGCCGGATTCACTTATCAGATAGGCAACTTCCAGATTGCCCCAAACTTCTTGTGGCAGAAACCTCTCGTAGGTCCGATGCCTAACGGTGTCGATGCTCCGGGAAGACTGAGAAACATACTGGATGATCCGTTTGCCGTAAGAAGCAACCGTGAAACAACAGCCGGTGAGTTGTTGCTGACCTATGACCCTACTCCCGGCACATGGATGTATGACTGGGACAACGATGAAACAGAAGATGCTCCGTTTGCCGCTTCACTCGGCTTTGTTTACCGTCATCTTCCTACCGCCCAAGATGCCGCCATTGGTATTCTGGCTGACGGACGGTCTACCTTTGCTTTTGCTTCATCTGCTCCTGCGCATGATTTATGGGAAAGCAATTTGAAGATAACATCCAGAGTAACAAAAGACTTCGGACTGATTGCCAGTGCTTATCTTGGTACGGCACAAGCCAACGGTGACGATGAACGTCTCATCAGACGTGGAGGAGGTGACCTTCAGATGATTTATAAGAAAATCAGATTGAATGCCGCACTGAAATTTAATGACTGGGGGCCGTACGACTATCACAGAGATTTCAATCTGACATTCCCGTTTCAGTGCATGGTAGACTTGTCGACTAATCTTTTCAAACCCAAGTGGCTCGGCCCGTTATCCACACGCGTAGGAATCAGAGGTACATACCGTACGCTGGACCAATATTCCAACCGCTATCTTGCCGGATATGTATCCGACGGAAACGGTGGGTTCACAGAAAGCACGGATATTATCGGTGCCCCTCAGGGAAATGAATGGGAAATAAGAACTTATATCAGCTTCAGTCTTTTCTAATTACCTACAAACTATTTAACAAGCGATTTATGAACAAACATATATTAAATACAGCAAAAGGCCTTTTTTTCTCGGCAGCCTTAGTTACTTTGGCTGGATGTGAGAGGGAAATAAGTACAGATGTATTAGCCACAAGCCCCAAAGTGGCCGAAGTCTTCCTTGATGAGTTTGCAGCAGGTGTCGATTTTCAGGCATGGGGTAAAACCACCGCTCTTAGCCAGGACAATGAAACCAAATACAGTGGCACAGCCTCCTTGAAGATAGAAGTGCCTACACCAGATGATTTTCTGGGCAACTGGACAGGTGGAGTATTCTTTACGGAAGCAGGAAGAGACCTGTCCGATTATGATGCTTTGACGTTTTACGTAAAGTCTTCCGCTTCAACAAAAATTGAGGTAGGATTAGGAAGTTATGGTGATAATCCGGAATACACTGCCACCATCGCAGGTGTAACGGCAGATGCCAACTGGAGGAAAGTGATTGTTCCTATTCCTAACCCGTCAAAACTGACAGCCGAAAAGGGATTGTTTAATTTCTCTGTCGGCACAGAAGACACAGACGGCAAAGCATATACACTCTGGATTGATGAAGTAAAATATGAGAAACTCGGCACATTGGCACACACCCGTATCAAGGACATCAGCATGGCAGGATTCCCTACAGGGGATGTTGAAATAAATGAACTTACGGTATACGTCAATCTGCCCAACGGTCTCAATCAGGAAATGTCGGTTTCTTCAAAATACTTCACTTTCAACTCGTCCAATCCGGAGGTGGCTACGGTAAATGGAAATATAATTACGTTTCATGGTGAAAAAGACCGTACAATACTCACTCCGAACGAAGCAGAAGGTGCCATCACCATAACAGGCGTCTATGACTTTGCTCCGGAACCGGGCCAAAATGCCTCTGAGGTTATTTCGTTGTATTGCGACAAATACGAAAACACGCTGTCCTCTCCCATGAACGGATATTGGGCACCTTATCAAACCACCACAAACAACGAGATAGACCTTGGAGATGACATTCACATCATGCACTACGGCAACTTCAACTTTGTCGGTATCGTCCTGGACGAAGATGCAGATACCGAAGGTAAGACCTATGTCCATTTAGATATCCTGTTACAAGACAAAGTAGAGAACGCACAAATAGACGTGTCAGCTGACATCAATGCAGCTGGAGAAGCCGCCGGGAAACTGACTATCCCACTAACAACTGGGAAATGGATTCCGGTAGATGTGCCACTCAACGGAGCCTCATCCATCCATCAGTTGCAAATGGCTGTCACTTCAGGAACACCAACCTATCAGGACATACTTGTTGACAATATTTATTTTTATTAAAAAACTAACTCATGAAACATTATAAAATAATACTACTAAGCTTTCTGGCATTATCCTTTGGAAGCTGTGGAAAAGAAGATGCACTTGAAGGCAACAGCACTCCTGAAAACAATGGATGGGAACTGGTATGGTCGGACGAATTCAACACCCCCACAGAGGACAACCGACCCGACCCTTCAAAATGGACATACGAACTGGGAGCATCGGGATTCGGTAACGGTGAATTGCAGAATTATACGAACAAAGAAAAAAATGCATCATATACCACTTACAATGGTGAAGGATGCCTGAAGATAACAGCCTTGAAAGATGGTGACGGAGCAACCTATTCTTCAGCACGTATCAAGACAGAAGGATTGTTCGAAATTCGTTACGGCCGTATTGAGGCACGTCTGCTGTTGCCTTACGGTCCTGGGCTTTGGCCGGCATTTTGGATGTTGGGAAGTGATTATTCTGAAAATCCGTGGCCTGCATGTGGAGAAATTGATATAATGGAAAATAAAGGTTATCAACCGAATATTGTATCAAGTGCACTTCATATGCCTGGACGCTATAGTGGAAATCCTGTTACAAAGACATTTGGGTTTCAGGATAATAGATTTGATGTTGATTTTCATGTCTTTGCTATTGAATGGGATAAAGAAAAGATTGATTTTTATGTAGATGATGTGCTTTATAATAGAGTAAAAGCTATAGATGTTACTGACGGAGAGTGGGTTTTTGACCATCCTTTCTTTATAATACTTAATGTTGCCGTAGGAGGTACCTTCGGTGGAAGTCCTACATCTGAAACAGTATTTCCACAAACTATGTATATAGATTATGTGAGAGCATATAAAAAGAATGAAGATACATTGGTAGAGGTAACCCCACCTTCTGGTGATGTTGAAGATCCTGACGCAAATCCAGATGGTAGTGGTGACAATCCTGGTGGTGGTGACAACTCTGATGAAGAAATTTCTTCAGATGGTACAATAAACGATTGGGATCACGATGACGAAGATAAAGGTTCTATAAATACAGATGCACAATAATTTTTAGTTTAATTTTTAAATGTATAATATATGAAAAAACGTAATTTATTTTTTAGTTTAATTGTTTTAGGTCTTGTTTCTTGTAACAATAATATTGAAAGTATCAGTATAGGTAATGATATGCTTTTTTCTGCAAAAGTTGATCAATATTCTAGTAGAGTCACTAATAATCAATGGGATGGTGATGAACTGATAGGAGTAAGTCTTGGAAGTGATGCTTCATATAGAACATACAATGTTACTGCTTCTGGTGAAATGAGTTCTGATAATCCTTATATATGGGAAGGAACAGCTGTTGATGTAAAAGCTTGGACTCCTTTAACTGAACAGCCTATTGATTTGAAAGATCAGAGCACTGAGGAAAAATTTTATAATTGTGATTTGCTGGCTTGTCAGACTAAAGCTGAATCTGCAAATGTACAACTGGCTTTCAATCATCAGATGACAAGAATGTGGTATATGATTCAAAACTATGGTGAATACACGGCTGAAGAAGCGCAAGCGGCTAAAGTTTATTTTATAGGTTATGGTTCAGTTACTTATGCTAATGGAACAATCGCTACTCAAGGCGAAGCAGACCAGCTTATATCTACTTGTCCTGCCGGAGAATTGACAGGTGAAGCGTTATTGGCACCATGTGAAATGTGGGGAAAACCATTGATAAGAGTTGAAATAGGAGGTGATGTACATATATATACACCAAGTCTGGATGTAGCAAGTGATACAGAAAAAAATACAGGAGTACTTGTTTCAGGATCAAGACAAATGTATTATTTACAAATTACTAAAAAGAAGATTTATGTAACCTTGGGTGCAACCATCAACGATTGGGGCTCTGAAGGCTCTGATAAGGGTCCGATTTATCCGGAAGCGCAATGACATCCTATAATAACTATGATATAAAGATATGAAACTATATAATTTATGTTTAGAACTGACAGCCTTGTGTATTGTTTCCTGTACCACTGAAAATAATCTTGATACAAGCAGGGATGGAAACATGATGTTTTCTGCAGGTATAGGCGAGTTTGCAAGTAGGGTTATGAACAACGGTTGGGAAGGAGACGAAACAATTGCTGTTTGTATCGGTGAAACTGTAAAATCTTACAGCATTACTAATACTGGTACAATGAGTACTGAAGAAGAAGGTTTTGTCTGGGCTGACGATGCTACATCAGTCAATGTTAAGGCCTGGACGCCTTATACAGAAACGTCTATTGATTTGACACAACAGACCACAGTTGAAAATTCATCAGATTGCGATTTGCTTGCTTGTGAAACTACAGCTACATCTGCAAATGTGCAATTGGCTTTTGACCATAAAATGACGAAAATGCAGTATATGCTTCAGAATTATACAGGTTATACTGATGAAGAAGCAAAGAATGCAAAGATTTCGTTTTTTGGATATGCTTCGGCAACATTCACTAATGGTATTGTTACTCCTGTAGGGAATCCTGATAATCTGATTCCGACATATAAAACGAGTGATTTCAATGGTGAAGCGCTTTTGGCTCCTTGTGACATGTGGGAAAGGCCATTGATACAAGTAGAAATTGGAGGGGATATTTATGTCTATACACCAAGTAAAAGTGTTACATCAGATTTTGAAAAAAATACAGGGCTACTTGTTCCTGGAATAAGACAACAATATTTCTTACAGGTAAGCAAAAAGGGATTGCAGGTAACGATGGAGAGTGATCCTGTTAATTGGGGCGGTAATCAGGAAATTACAGACGTTGCTGATTCTAAGTTTAAGGCAGTAGTACCGAATGAAATTTCTCAGCTGGCAGGGTACTCTGTTACAGGTATTGAAGCTGATGGATTCATAAGTGATGCCACTCAAGGTTTTTCTATCACATATACAAAAGGTAACGTTAGTGACGGTATTGATTTTGAAGGAATGTGCGATAGGAAACGTACAGTAGATTCAGGTGCGAACACAGTAACATTTAGTTTTACCAATATACGCTCTGATATAAAACTTGCGTATATGCCGGAATATATGGAAGTTGGCTATTATTTCTATAATGATGGAACATACGGGGATACATATAATGTTAAAGCAGTAGGTATAATATATAAAATAGGTCAACATAGTACAGATAATGTAAATAATTATCCAGGTACAGGTATTACTGAGATACATGGCTATGTAGTTGCTTTAGATGATGAGAAAAACAGTAGCAGTACAAGTGCTTTTAAATGGAAAGAAGGAGATGGGGCTTTACATAGTGATGAATATCCCGAAATTGGTATAGCTGGTGGCAATACTTCCAAATATATCGGTTATCAGAATACAAAATATCTCATTGATAAGGCCAAAACTCAAACAGAAACGACAGTACCGGCAGCATCTACTTCTACAGAAAAGAACTCTCAAAGTGTTATAAAAGGTACTTCCGGTTGGTATTTGCCTTCGCATACGCAATTGAAGGATCTGGAGTCTCTTGCAGATTTTTCAGGAGATAGATATACAGCCTTGGATGGTACATACTGGGACAGCTCGTTTGATAGTGATGCCAATGCTTATATAGTAGTATTTGCTAGTGGTGCAATAAGTAGTACAGAATTTTATAGGGCTGTGAATTCAGATCAGAAAGTACGTCTGATACTTACATTCTAATAACTCATAATTATTTTTTAAGTTATGAAACAATTATATTTACATATAAAACTTGCAGCTTTATCTATGTTGCTGTTTTCTGCCTGTACACAAGATGAAATAATGAATCAGGCAAATGTAGAAAGGCCTGTGACGGATGAGCTATTGAATATAGGCAGCGTTAATGTGAATGATTTTGCAGAAAACACAGAAAGTCGTGTGATAAACGACAGCAAGACGGTAACTTTTGAGGCTGGTACAAATATCAATGATGCTAATGGTGATGAATTAGGCGTATTGCTGATTGATGAATCAGGAAAGACTTATGCTAATGTGGCGTTCAAGTACGTAAATGAGAATGGTGAAAACAAATGGTTCAATAAGACAAATGAATATTATAGCAGCAAAATTAAAAAAGCTATTGCTTACTTTCCTTATACGGAAATGACTGTTTTACCATCAACAATAGAAGAACTAAAAGAGATTTTTATAAATAAAGATGCCGGGGTTAAAGAGAAAGATTTGCTTGTATCAGAAGCAACAGAATTTAAAAAGGCAACTATGGATATAAATTTCACTCATGCTTTTTCTATGATTGCGTTTTCTGCAGAAGCAACTGCCACAACATCTAAAAATACAGAAGTGACATATTCATTGGAGTTATCAGATGTCGCTTTTTCTATTGGTGATAAATTATATACACCGGAACTGGTAAATGGCAGATATGTATGTATTGTTGATGTGCCACAGTTACAGAAAGATGATTTCAGGTATTTCTATACAGTGGATAATCAATCTTATGTGAAAACTATTAATAGTGAGAGTCCAATAGGAATTGAAAGTAATAAGAGTTATACTTTCAAATGTCCTGTAAATCAGACAGGAACATCCGGTATTGCTGCGGGAGATTTTTATTGTGTGTCGTTGTCTAATGATGTATTGGTGCTTCCGGGAAATGCAGCCGGTGTTCCTGAAGGATGGACTTGTAAGGGAATAGTATTTCATATAATGGATGAAAATGATAGTACTGGTGAATGGAATACTTATGTGACGAATAATGAATTGACTGATGAAAATTTCCCGGGATATAACGGAAAACATGGTCTGGTGGTTTCTCTTATAAATGGTAAGAATTATGGTACTCCTACTGATAATATAACTTCTTGGAGTAACTGTTTTACTAGTTATAATGATTCTGGAAATACAGATTTGTCCAATGGGTATAGGATGACAAAATTGTTAACAGACAACGCTATTAGTAACAATATAACATTTATAGGATTGGATCTTCATAAAGATGAAACTATTGCTGGTACTACTTCATGGTATATACCATCGTTCAACGAACTTAAATATCTTGTGAGAGGTGAAAATTCAGGAACTCCATCTGGCGAAGGATTGGAATATGTTAATGGTCAGCTAGGTAAAATAAATGGAGAAGAGTTATCAGGAAGTATTCCTTCTATTACTTTCATTAATAATAGTGGATTTTGTCTAATGCAATCAGACGGACAAGAGAATGGCTGGCATGGTATTCCTGGATCTGAAAAGATACGTCCTATTTTTGCGTTCTGAAAAAATAAATGTACAATACGATGAAGAAAAATCTTTTATATGCTGTGGCATTGGCTGCATCCCTTGTGGGATGCGGTCAACCGCAGGACAATAATACGGAGATAGAGAACAAGGTAGAAGCTTTGCTTCAAAAAATGACAATGGAAGAAAAACTTGGCCAGATGAACCAGCTCAGCCCATGGGATTTTGAAGACCTGGCCAAGCGTGTACGCAAAGGAGAAGTAGGTTCTATTCTGAATGTAGTAAATCCGGAAGAAGTAAACAAGATTCAGAAGATTGCTGTAGAGGAGTCACGCCTGGGAATTCCATTGATTGTTTCCCGTGACGTTATCCATGGCTACAAAACCATCTTCCCTATTCCACTGGGACAGGCAGCTACCTTCAATCCTGAAATCGTAAAGGAAGGAGCTCGTGTGGCAGCTATTGAAGCCTCAGCCGACGGAATCCGCTGGACCTTTGCCCCGATGATTGATGTGGCGCGCGACCCTCGCTGGGGACGTATTGCGGAAAGTTGCGGAGAAGACCCTTACCTGAATGCCGTAATGGGAACGGCCATGATAAAAGGCTATCAGGGAGACTCTCTAAATGACCCTACGGCCATTGCAGCCTGTGCGAAGCATTTCGTCGCATACGGAGCAGCAGAAGGAGGAAGGGATTACAATTCCACTTTCATACCTGAACGTGTGCTGAGAAACGTATATCTTCCGCCTTTCAAGGCGGCAGCAGATGCCGGATGTGCCACTTTCATGACTTCATTCAATGACAATGATGGTGTGCCTTCTACAGCTAACAGCTTTGTACTGAAGGATGTGCTTCGCAAGGAATGGAAATACGACGGAATGGTGGTAACCGACTGGAGTTCTACACTTGAAATGGTAAACCACGGTTTCTGTACTGACGGAAAGGACGCAGCCGAAAAGTCTGTCAATGCGGGCGTAGATATGGAAATGGTGAGTGAAACATTTATCCAGAACCTCAAACAATCCATAGCTGAAAACAAGGTATCAATAGAGACAATTGACAATGCCGTACGCAACATTCTACGCCTGAAATTCCGTTTAGGTTTGTTCGACAATCCTTATGTAGTAACTCCACAAACTGTAAAATACGCCGAAAAGCATCTGCAAACAGCTAAAACAGCCGCTGAGCAGTCAGTCATACTTTTGAAAAATGAGAACCAGACATTACCGTTTACCGATAAGATAAAAACATTGGCCGTCATCGGTCCTATGGCAGATGCGCCCTATGAGCAGATGGGTACCTGGGTATTCGACGGAGAAAAAGAACATACACAAACGCCTTTGACTGCCATCAAAGAAATGTATGGCAATAAAGTTAAGGTAATCTTTGAAAAAGGACTCGACTACAGTCGCGACAAGAACACGGCAGGTATCGCTCGTGCGGTAAGTGCAGCCCGTCAGGCCGATGCTGTGGTGATATTTGTCGGAGAAGAATCGATTCTTTCCGGTGAAGCACATTCCCTGGCCAATCTGAATCTGCAGGGAGCCCAAAGTCAGCTTATCAAAGAACTGGCTGCCACTGGGAAACCAGTTGTTACGGTAGTAATGGCCGGACGTCAGCTGGTCATTGCCGATGAAGTAAAAGTTTCGGATGCGGTACTCTATAGCTTCCATCCAGGTACAATGGGCGGTCCGGCTATAGCTGACATTCTTTTCGGAAAGGTAAACCCAAGCGGAAAAACTCCGGTAACTTTCCCCCGTATGAGCGGACAAGTACCTATCTATTATGCACAGCACAAGACAGGCCGTCCTGCCAATCCGACTGAGATGCTGATTGACGAAATTCCTGTAGAAGCAGGACAGACGTCTGTAGGATGTCGCTCTTTCTATCTAGATGCAGGCAATTCACCGCTGTTCCCCTTTGGTTACGGTCTCTCCTACACAACTTTTGAATACAGTAACCTGAGTCTTGCATCAGACAAATTGACCGCACAGGATACTCTATCCATCAGTTTCACCCTAAAAAATACGGGCAAATACGATGGAACGGAAGTGGTTCAACTTTATGTACAGGATAAGGTTGGGTCAGTCACCCGTCCGGTGAAGGAACTCAAACGCTTCCAGCGTGTTACGCTGAAAGCAGGAGAATCTACACAGGTATCATTGAGTCTTCCAGTCTCTGAGCTTGCTTTCTGGGGATACGATATGAATTATACTGTAGAGCCAGGGGACTTCACACTTTGGGTGGGGACCAATAGTGCAGAAGGGTTGACAAAAGACTTCTCTGTGTCTGCGTTATAATCTGCAAATGGTTTCATAGGTTTATCATAAAGCTGAATTAAAGCTCATTATCACGCTGTTTAAACTGCCTTCCAAGTATGTTTAAACAGCGTTTTTATTCTTTTTCTCGTAAAACCTCTTGCCTTACAAGAAATCTATGTAACTTTAGCCTCTGTTCAAACCTACGCTATGCCATACTATATGAAAATATACCTCATCTTGTTCACCCTACTTTGCGTAGGGACTATTCCCTGCTTTTCTGAACCTCAAATTCAAGATGAGGAGCAGCTCCTTCGTGAATTGGATGCTGCTTTATTAAAATATCCCAAGTATGTACAGCAGAAAAAGGCCCAGATTCTTGAACTTCATAAATATGAAGCATCTACCAGAGACAATGAGCAGAAATACTGGATAAACAAACTGCTTTACGAGGCCTACAACTCTTTTGAAGCAGATTCTGCCCTGATTTATGCACAAAAAAATCTGGAGCTGTCTCAAAAAATGGGAAATAAAGAACGAGAAACTTTATGGAAAATCTATAAGACGTATATGGCTTCCTCCACCGGACTGGTATTAAGTGCGTCCAACGATTTGGCACAGCTACGTCCGTACGTTACCACACCTAACCTGAAAATAGAATATTATGCTCACCAGATTTTCCTGGCCGGGCACATACTGCAATATTCGGCAGCTCCCATTGACTGGAGCAAACACGTTCCTCAAAGCGTACGTGAACAAGTGGATTATTATGCCCGGCAAGAGCAATTGTATAGAGATTCTCTTGCTTTATGTTTACAAACAGAGAAAGAACAAATGTCCCTGTGGTACCAAGGTTTGGCACTGTTTAACTCGGATAACCTTTCTTGTATTAAAGATACATTGGAAACAGCAGTCCGCCAGTCACAGATGGACACACGTCACGATGCCATGAATGCCTATATGCTATCTAAAATCTATAAGAAACAGGGAGTCAAGGATAAAGCCAAATATTATCTTGTTTTATCTGCTTTGGCAGATGTAAAATCAGCCAATCAAGATATAGCCTCATTAGAAGAACTGGCTCAGATAGAATTTCAGGAAGGAAATATTGAGCGTGCATACCTTTATATTTCCAAGTGTCTGGAGCTTGCCCAGTCATATTGCAACCGAGTCCGTCTGGTGAGTATTTCCAAGACACAGCATGATATATTGACCGCCTATCAGAGTCTCGACAAAGCCCAGAAATCCAAACTAAGGACCTCTGTATTACTATTGGGACTCCTCGTATTGGCACTGATTATTACTATTTTCATATTATGGAAACAGATTGGTAAAATAAACAGTTCGCGCATTCAGATAAACCAAGCGAACAAACAATTGAATGAACAAGCTGCAGAGATGGAAAAAGTACACAAAGACCTGGAACATGCCCATCAAAAAGAACAGCAACTAAACACCAGCTTAAAAGAAGCCAATCTAAAATTACAGGCATCCAACCAGTTGAAGGAAGAATACATCGCTTATGTACTCTCCATTTGTTCCAACTATATCAGCCTGCTCGATGAATTCAGAGGGAAACTCAAATGTAAGCTTAAAGTACACCAGTACGAAGAAGCACTGGCTCTGACCAGCAACCAGGCTATGACGCAAAGCGAACTAAAGGAATTCTACCGTACTTTTGATACTATCTTTCTTCATGTGTATCCTTCTTTCGTGGAAGAATTCAATCAGTTACTTGTCCCGGAGGAACGGATTGTCCTGACAGAAGATGAAAAACTAAATACCACGCTACGTATTTATGCGCTTGTACGATTGGGTATTAGTGAAAGTGTAAAGATTGCGGACTTTTTGCACTGCTCAACTCAGACGGTTTACAACATACGCCTGAAAACACGAAACAAGCTGATTGTTCCTAAGGACGACTTCCTGAAGTTAGTACAGAACATCGGAAAAGAGTGTTAGCACTTCGTAATATAAATAGGAAGAGTTGTTCTTCCCCTGTTTCTTTATTCATTATCTTTGCACGGACTTTTAATACACGAAAAATGGTAAAAGCGATATTCTTTGATATTGATGGAACATTAGTTTCTTTCCAGACTCACACCGTGCCGGAGTCTACCCGTGAAGCCCTGCGACTTTTGAGAGAAAAAGGTATTAAGGTATTCATTGCCACCGGCCGTCCAAAGACGTTGATGATGGATGCCGTGGGTGACCTGGATTTCGACGGTTATGTCACACTGAACGGAGCACATTGCTTCACGGCAAATCATGAGGACATCTACAAGGGCTGTGTGCCGCAGGAAGACATTGAACGACTCATTCAGTACCAGCATGACCATCCGGAAATGCCGTTTGTTTTTGTACACGACAATACCTGGTTCCTGACACATGAGGATGAGGCTGTCAGAGAGATTGCCCGTCTGATTCAAATTGACATTCCGGAAATCCGTCCCATAGAAACCGCAAGAGAGAAAGAAATTCTGCAAATTATGGGATATTTCCCCGAAGAAAAAGACGAAGAGATATTCGGAAAGGTACTGACTCATTGTGAACCCATGCGCTGGCATCCGCTCTTTGCCGACATCATTGCACGGGGAAACAGTAAAAGTCACGGTATCGACCAGATGTTGGCTTACTACGGCATTGACCTGAAAGATACCATGGCTTTCGGCGATGGCGGCAACGACATTCCGATGTTGAAACATGTAGGTATGGGAATTGCCATGGGAAACGCGGCTCCTCACATACAAGCTGCGGCCGATTATATCACCACCTCAGTGGATGAAGAGGGTATTATGCAGGCATTGAAGCACTTCCATATCCTGTAACAGTCCAAATTCTCTAACCGTAACCCGTTACATTTCATAGGACAAACTACACAATACCTACAAATAGGTATTTATACATAGTCTAAATTACCCATATTTGGCGATTGCCTCACCCGGACAATCGCCTTAATTTTGCACCCAGAAAATTAGTCCTAAACAAAAAATACGAGTTACAGTAAATGAGAAATTTATCTTTTTCGCGGGGAAGCGAAAATTTGAAATGGGGTGTACTTTTTATGTTATTGGGTGCTTGTGTCTTATCTCTTTCTGCACAAGGCCGTTCACTACTATCTGGAAAGGTTCTTTCTTCGGACAAAAGTGTTATTGACTTCGCCACGGTGTACCTGAAAGGTACGCAATATGGCTGTACAACCAACGAAAAAGGTTTGTATCATCTGAAAGCACCCGCCGGGAAATATACACTGACTGTTTCTGCCATCGGATTTGAGACGGTAGAAAAGAAGGTGGAAATTCTGGCAGACGGGCGCAGCAAGCAAAATGTAATCTTGAAACCTTCGGTCACCGAGCTGGATGAGGTCGTAGTCGTTTCCAACGGAGTCGGACGTATCAAGCGCTCGGCCTTTAATGCCGTGGCTGTAGATACGCGTGAACTGCAGAATTCTACCAAAAACTTGAGTGAAGCGTTACAGAAACTTCCGGGAATGAAACTGCGCGAATCTGGAGGTGTGGGCTCGGACATGCAGCTGATGCTCGACGGCTTCAGCGGCAAGCATGTAAAAGTATTTATCGACGGGGTGCCACAGGAAGGAGCAGGAACAGCTTTCGACCTGAATAACATCCCGGTCAACTTTGCCGAGCGCATTGAGGTATATAAAGGTGTAGTACCCGTAGGCTTCGGTACCGATGCTTTGGGTGGAGTTATCAACATTGTAACCAACAAACAGAAGCGCAACTGGTTTCTGGATGCGTCATACTCGTACGGTTCATTCAACACGCATAAATCGTATGTAAACTTCGGGCAGAGTTTCAGAAACGGACTGACATACGAAATCAATGCGTATCAGAATTACTCTGACAATAATTACTATATCAACAACTGGGTGGAAGAGTTCAACCACGAAAACAATACGTCTGTCAGCGATGAAAGTAATATACAGCGCGTAAAACGATTCAATGATACATTCCACAACGAAGCGGTCATCGGAAAAATCGGAGTTACCGGGAAAAGCTGGGCCGACCGGCTGATGTTTAATGTGGCTTACTCGCATTTCTACAAAGAAATACAGAACGGAGTGTACCAGGAAATCGTATTTGGAGAAAAGCATCGTCATGGCTATTCCATCGTTCCTTCAGTAGAATACCGCAAGCAGAATCTTTTCACCAAAGGATTGGATGTGACGGTTACGGCTAATTACAACCACAACCTGACGACAAACGTGGATACAGCGATGTACAAATACAACTGGCTGGGTGACCGTATCCCCAGATCGACTGCCGGCGAACAGAATCACCAGTTCAGTGAACAAATCAATACAAACTGGAATACCACACTTACTGCGGTATACCGACTGGGCAAAATGCACTCGTTTACGTTTAATAATGTATTCAGTACTTTTCGTCGTACAGGACGGAGTCTGATTGAGAAAAATTCCGTACTGGAAGATTACGATGAACCTACCAAAAGCCGGAAGAACATTGCAGGGTTATCTTATCGCCTGATGCCTTCTGAAAAATGGAATCTGTCGGTCTTCGGCAAGCACTACAATTCTTACAGTGAAGGAACGGTACAGCTGAGCGACAACAATGTAGGAAGTGATACGAGGGTGTCACAAAGTGTCAGCTCTTTTGGATATGGAGCCGCCGGAACCTATTTCTTAGGGAAAGCCATTCAGTTGAAGCTCTCTTACGAAAAGGCGCTGCGCATGCCCAGCACACAGGAACTGTTTGGTGACGGTGACCTTGAAGCGGGGAAAGCTGACTTGAAACCGGAACGTAGTGACAACGTGAACCTGAGTGCCAGCTACAACAAGCAGTTAGGCAAACACGGGGTGTATGTGGAAGGAGGAATCATCTACCGTAATACCCAGGACTACATCAAACGCGACTTGTCGACCGTAGGAGGCACCAGCTACGGAAGTTACACCAATCATGGCCGGGTAGAGACAAAAGGTTTCAATGTGTCTTTGCGATACAGTTACAGCAACTGGTTCAATTTGGGAGGTACGTTCAATAACCTTGACACCCGCGACAAGGAAAAGAAACGGGCTGCAAGCAGCGGACAGAATGCACTGACGTACGGACAGCGCATCCCGAACATTCCTTACCAATATGCAAACGTAGATATGAATTTCTACTGGCATAACCTGTTTGCAAAAGGGAATACCCTCACATTCGGATGGGATTGTTTCTACCAGCATGACTTCCCGTTGTATTGGGAAAGCTTTGGTGACCCATCTACCAAAATCCGGGTACCGCAGCAGATTTCGCATAACCTCTCCTTGGGATACAGCATCCGGAACGGACGTTACAACATTTCTTTCGAATGCCGGAACCTCACCGATGAGAAACTGTATGACAACTTTAGCCTGCAAAAAGCCGGACGGGCATTTTATGGAAAATTCCGAGTGTATTTTGGAAAGTAATAAACCAATAAAAATATAAATACAAGTATATGAATAAAAAGAATTTCATTTTAGGACTGGGTGCTTTCTGCATGGGAGGCCTGTTCATGGGGTGTCAGAACGAAGAAAATGACCCAACCTTCAGCAATCACAACAACTTCAAGGGAAACTACGTCATTCCGGTTACCGCAGGAGGTACTTCCTATCTGCTTACGGCCGAAAGTCTGGACGAAGGCAAAATCTCAGTCATTGAAAACGGAAAGGAATTTCAAGACCAGATTTCTTACTGGATTTTTTACGACCAGAATTATTTTTTCGGAATCAAATATAACGACGGCTCACAAGGCACCGGAGGATGTTACTATCTGGATGCTAACAATGTGCCACAGAAAAAATACAGTTATACATTCAACCGTTTTACGACCTACGGCACATGGGGTGACAATGTGATTACCGTATCTACCGGAGACACCAAGCAGACTGACGGTAAAGGCAATGCAGCACAAGGCTTTTTATTTAACTACTTGAATGCCAAGAACGGTACCACCAGCACCAACCAGCAGGATATTTTGGCCGAAAACTTCTTAGGGAACGGTGAAAAGGTTACCATGGCCGGATTTGTGGAAGCCAACGGAAAGCTCTACACCTCCATTATTCCCATGGGTATGAGTCACTACGGGGTGAATACCTGGCCCGATAAGGTACTGAATCAGGATTATGTGGCAACCGGTACCGGCGGCTCAGGAAGCGGTAAGTATACTGCCGGACAGATTCCTTCTACCCAATATCCGGATAATGCTTATATTGCCATTTACAGCGGCAGCAACTTTGATGAAGAACCGGTTATTGCGAAAACTGACAAGATTGGTTTTGCTTGCGGACGCATGCGTTCGCAATACTACCAGACCATCTGGAGCGATGATGACGGCAATTTATATGTATTTTCAGGAGGATATGGACGTACGGCTACCCAGCCTGCGGCTGATGCCAACTTAAAGGCAAAGGTACAAGGTACACTTCCTTCTGGTGTCGTGCGCATCCCTGCCGGAAGTACTGCCTTCGATGAGTATTATTGCAACCTGGAAACGATGAGCGGTGCGAGCGGCCATCCGTTGTTCCGCTGCTGGCACGTAGGTGGCGATTATTTCCTGCTCAATAATTACGGATGCAGCATTGAAGAAGTAGCCACACTAGGAACCAATGCACCTAAAAATGAACTGGTGATATTCAAAGCCAGCGAAAAGAAGCTGATTCCTATTACAGGATTGCCTGACATGAACCTGATTTCTTCTTTCGGAAATTCTCCTTATCTGGAAAATCAGTATTTTTATATTCCGGTACTGACTACCGAAGAAGGTGCTACTCCCACATTCTATAAAATCAATCCTCAAACAGGAGAAGCAGTAAAAGGACTGGAAGTGGAAGCCGATGAAATTACAACGGTAGGTAAAATTGCATTAACTCAACAATAACATCCGAAAATGAGAAAATTATTCGGGAAAATACACCTCTGGCTTTCTATCCCAGTGGGGATTATTCTTTCCATTATTTGTTTCTCGGGAGTTGCACTGGTATTCGAAAAGGAAATCACTCAGGCATGTAAGCCCCATTTATATAAGGTAAGCGTTCCGGAAGGGAACGCTGCCGTTCTTCCACCTTCACAACTGATTGCACGCATAAAGGAGCAGACTGCCGATTCACTCAAGCTAACCTCACTGCAATATTCGGGAAAAGCCGATGAGGCAGCTACGGTGACTTTCAAAAACGCAGGCAGAAAAAGTCTGAGTGTGAATCCGTACACGGGAGAGGTGAACGGATGGATAGAAGGAAACGATTTTTTTCAAACCATGCGGAAACTGCATCGCTGGCTGCTGAACCCTCCACCGCAGAAAGGAGCTTCCTCTGTAGGGAAAATGATAGTCGGCATCTCCACCCTGCTGATGGTCGTGATTCTTGTCAGTGGCCTTGTTATCTGGTGGCCCCGAACTCGAAAAGCGTTAAATAACCGGCTGAAGGTTTCCTGCTGCAAAGGATGGCGCCGTTTCTGGTATGACAGTCATGTGGCGTTGGGCTTCTATTCTACCCTCTTCCTGCTGGTCATGGCACTTACCGGGCTCACCTGGTCGTTTGGCTGGTATCGTTCGTTTGCTTACGGAGTTTTTGGAGGAAACACTTCGAAGCAGGCCCAAACTCACGGAACTTCCCTCCCCCAAAAGGAAAACGATGCACGTACCAAGAAAGGAGGAAAGAAACAAACCGATTATACGGCTTGGGACAAGGCAGTTCAGGAAGTACAGACAAAATACACCGGCTACACTTCACTCCGCGTAGAAGAGAAGAAGATACAAGTTATCCAGGGACAGCAATTACGTCGTACAGATACCCTGAAATTCAATCCGAAGAACGGAGAGATTACAGAAACCACAACCTATGCGGAAGTGCCTCGCGCACAGAAACTGAAAGGCTGGTTCTATGCCTTCCACACCGGAAGCTGGGGAGGTATCTATACAAAGGTACTCTATTTCCTGGCAGCTTTTATCGGAGGCGTACTTCCACTCAGCGGGTATTATTTATGGTTGAAAAAGAAACAAAGAGCTACAAGGTAAGTTTGGCCAAATAGTCATAATGACTGCCTTCCTTCACCAGCTCTGCTTTGAATCCATATTGAGAAGCATACAGACTCAGGGTATTGAAATCCACATACAACCAGTCGAATGCTTCTCCTTTTATTTGTTTATATTGCATCTGGAAATCCAGTTGACCGTAATAATCGCCCGCCAAATCAACGACAAAGCTTCCATCTTCCTCCTCAAACAGGTATCTCAAATCACTTGAATCCATTAAGATACAACCACCAGGATTCAACAACAGCTTCATCCGCTGGAAGAAATCACCGAAATTCTCTACCCGTCCGATAATTCCCGAACCGTTCATCAGCATCAGAATAGTGTCAAAACGTTCAACGAAATGCGTGTCGAACAGATTGACCAAACGGGCATCCAGTCCACGTGCCTGCATGACTTCTACCGACAGAGGAGAAATATCAATAGCCACAGACTCTTTTCCCATTTGCTTTAAAGCCAAGGAATGACAGCCACTGCCTGCTCCTACATCTAAAATCTTTCCCTGAGCCATATCCAGTGCGGTTTGTTCCAGCAAGGGCATGTGTTCATACGTACGGAATAATTCACTCACTGGAATTTCATCTTCCTCAAACTGTGAAGAGAAAACTCTTAACTTTCCAGCCTTTCCATTCTTGAAGTAATCGTATATGGCAGCTCCCATTGGATCCTTTTCTGCCTGTAGCCATGTGGTCTTCATGATTCTTTGTCTCTGTAATTAACGTGCACAAAAATACAAAATAAAATTCACAATGGTTATTTATTCATTATATTCATGCATTTTTCAGAATAAACACACAAAAAAGTAAGAATTTATGCATGATATTCAAAATATATCCGTATTTTTGCAGCCGTAAAAGAATAATTATACAATGAAGAACAAGAATAGCAGACTTGATTCAATCAAAATGATTATCTCCAGCAAGGAGATTGGAAGTCAGGACGAACTCTTGCAGGAGTTGACTAAAGAAGGATTCCAATTGACACAAGCCACCCTGTCGCGCGACTTGAAGCAACTGAAGGTAGCCAAAGCTGCCAGCATGAACGGGAACTATGTATATGTACTTCCCAACAATACCATGTACAAGCGCATGACAGAGCCGCAAAAAGCCAGCGAAATGCTGCGTCACAACGGATTCATCTCCATTGAATTCTCCCACAACATCGCTGTGATCAAGACTCGCCCGGGATATGCCAGCAGTCTGGCATACGACATTGACATGCACAATTTCCATGAAATCATCGGTACCATTGCCGGCGACGACACCATCATGCTGGTGATTCGCGAAAATTGCACGCGTACAGAAGTCAAGCATGCTCTTGCCAACATTATACCGAATATAAACCAACTCTAACTGATAAGAATAAAAAATGGAACCTACTAAACAAATTGATGTAATGGTAGCCGACGCCTCACACGAGGTTTACGTTGACACAATATTGGACACGATTAGAGAAGCAGCCAAAGTTCGCGGTACGGGTATTGCCGAACGTACACACGAATACGTAGCTACCAAGATGAAAGAAGGAAAAGCCATCATCGCACTGTGCGGAGATGATTTTGCCGGATTTACTTACATCGAATCATGGGGAAACAAGCAGTACGTAGCTACTTCCGGACTGATTGTTCATCCGAAATACAGAGGATGCGGACTGGCTAAGCGTATCAAGCATGCCTCTTTTACTTTGGCTCGTCTGCGATGGCCGAAAGCCAAAATCTTCAGTCTGACTTCAGGGGCTGCGGTCATGAAAATGAATACAGAGCTGGGATACGTACCTGTCACTTTCAACGAGTTGACCGACGATGACTCATTCTGGAAAGGATGTGAAGGATGTATCAACCACGAAATCCTGATGGCGAAAAACCGTAAATTCTGTATCTGCACAGCCATGCTTTATGATCCGGCTTTGCATACAGACGATAAAATAAACAATTTCTAAATACAAAAATAATCTCAAGCGAGGTTTTCTCCTGAACTCATACAGGCGAAAAGCTTCACGATATAAAGATAAGCACCATGGAAGAAAAGAAAAAAGTTGTCGTTGCTTTCAGCGGCGGATTGGACACTTCCTTTACCGTAATGTATCTGGCAAAGGAAAAAGGATATGAAGTATATGCAGCATGTGCCAATACCGGTGGTTTCAGCCCGGAACAGTTAAAAAAGAACGAAGAAAATGCGTATAAACTGGGAGCCGTAAAATATGTGACTCTTGACGTAACACAGGAATACTACGAAAAGAGCCTGAAATACATGGTATTCGGAAACGTACTGCGTAACGGTACTTACCCTATTTCTGTAAGTTCTGAACGTATCTTTCAGGCATTGGCCATCGCCCGTTATGCCAACGAAATCGGAGCTCATGCCATTGCTCACGGTTCTACTGGTGCCGGCAACGACCAGGTGCGTTTTGACATGACTTTCCTGGTAATGGCTCCGGGAGTGGAAATCATTACCCTGACACGTGACATGGCGTTGAGCCGTGAATATGAAATCAATTACCTGAAGGAAAATGGTTTTGAAGCAGATTTCACTAAACTGAAATACTCATACAACGTAGGTATCTGGGGAACTTCTATCTGCGGTGGTGAAATTCTGGATTCTGCACAGGGATTGCCGGAAAGTGCTTACCTGAAACAGGTAACCAAAACTGGCAGCGAACAACTGAAACTGGAATTCAAGAAAGGTGAGTTGTATGCCGTAAACGGTGAAGTGTTCGACGACAAGATTAAAGCCATCCAGAAAGTAGAAGAGATTGGTGCAGCCTACGGTATCGGTCGTGATATGCATGTGGGTGATACAATCATCGGTATCAAAGGCCGTGTAGGATTCGAAGCTGCAGCTCCGATGCTGATTATCGGTGCTCACCGCTTCCTGGAAAAATATACCCTGAGTAAATGGCAGCAATACTGGAAAGACCAGGTAGCTAACTGGTACGGTATGTTCCTTCACGAAAGCCAGTACCTGGAACCGGTAATGCGCGACATCGAAGCCATGCTGACCGAATCACAGCGTAACGTCAATGGAACTGCTATTCTGGAACTTCGCCCGTACGGATTCTCTACTGTAGGAGTAGAATCAAAAGATGACCTCGTGAAGAACAAGTTCGGCGAATACGGAGAAATGCAGAAAGGATGGACTGCAGAAGACGCTAAAGGCTTCATCAAGGTGTTGTCTACTCCGCTTCGTGCCTATTATGCAAACCATAAAGACGAAGCTGACGTATGATAAAAGCAGGAATTATAGGAGGCGCAGGATATACGGCAGGCGAACTGATTCGCCTGCTGCTTAATCATCCGGATGTAGAGATTGCATTTATCAACAGCTCCAGCAATGCGGGCAACAAGATTACTGACGTACACGAAGGCCTGTATGGAGAAACCGATTTAGTGTTTACAGATGAGCTTCCACTCGATACCATCGATGTATTGTTCTTCTGTACAGCTCACGGCGATACAAAGAAATTCATGGAAAGTCATAATGTACCGGAAGATTTGAAAATTATCGACCTGTCCATGGACTACCGCATCAAATCGGACGACCATGACTTTGTATACGGTCTGCCAGAACTGAACCGCCGGACTATCTGCCAAAGCAAGCACGTGGCTAACCCGGGATGCTTTGCTACATGCATTCAGCTCGGACTTCTGCCATTGGCCAAGCATTTGCTGTTGAACGACGACGTGATGGTAAACGCCATTACCGGAAGTACCGGAGCAGGTGTAAAACCGGGAGCTACGAGTCATTTCAGCTGGCGTAACAACAACCTCAGCATCTACAAACCGTTCTCACACCAGCATGTGCCAGAAATCAAACAGTCGCTGAAACAGCTGCAGAACAGTTTCCATTCAGAAATCGATTTCATTCCTTACCGAGGTGACTTTGCCCGTGGTATTTTTGCCACTATCGTAGTAAAGACCAAAGTAGAGCTGGAAGAGATTGTAAAAATGTACGAAGAGTACTATGCAGAAGATTCTTTCACCCACATCGTAGACAAGAATATCGACCTGAAGCAGGTAGTCAACACCAACAAATGTTTGATTCACCTGGAAAAGCATGGCGACAAGCTGCTTATCATTTCTTGCATTGACAACCTGCTGAAAGGAGCCAGCGGTCAGGCTGTACACAATATGAACCTGATGTTCAATCTGGAAGAAACAGTAGGACTGAAACTGAAACCGAGCGCATTTTAATTAATGAATAATGAATAATGAAAATGAATAACCAGGCAGAACTCCTTGATTGCTGCTCTTAATTATTCATTCTTAATTCTTAATTATATGAAGTTATTCGACGTATATCCTTTGTTCGATGTAAACATCGTAAAAGGAAAAGGCTGCCACGTATGGGACGAAAAAGGTCAGGAATACCTTGACCTTTATGGAGGACATGCCGTTATCTCCATCGGTCACGCACATCCTCACTATGTGGAAACCATCAGCAAACAAGTAGCTACATTGGGATTCTATTCCAACTCTGTAATCAACAAGTTACAGCAGGAAGTAGCCGACCGTCTGGGAGCCATCAGCGGTTATGATGACTATCAGCTTTTCTTAATCAACTCTGGAGCAGAAGCCAACGAAAATGCATTGAAACTGGCATCTTTCTATAACGGACGTACACGTGTGATTTCTTTCGCCAAAGCTTTCCACGGACGTACTTCACTGGCAGTAGAAGTAACCAACAATCCGAAAATCATTGCTCCCATAAATGACAACGGACACGTGACATACCTGCCGCTGAACGACACAGAAGCGCTGAAAGCCGAACTGGCCAAAGGCGATGTATGTGCAGTCATCATTGAAGGCATCCAGGGCGTAGGAGGAATTCAGCTCCCTACTACAGAGTTCATGAAAGCCATTCGCCAGGCGTGCGATGAAACCAATACCGTCATGATTCTGGATGAAATCCAGTCGGGTTACGGAAGAAGCGGTAAATTCTTTGCTCACCAGTATAATGAGGTACGCCCTGACATGATTACTGTAGCTAAAGGCATTGGCAACGGATTCCCGATGGCCGGTGTACTGATTAGTCCGAAGTTCACTCCGGTATATGGTCAGTTAGGAACCACTTTCGGTGGAAATCATCTGGCATGTGCGGCAGCTATCGCTGTACTTGACGTGATGAAAGAAGAAAATCTGGTTGAAAATGCCGCAAAAGTAGGTGCTCACTTATTGGAAGAATTGAAAAACTTCAAAGGAATTAAAGAAGTACGCGGTCGCGGCTTGATGATTGGAATGGAATTCGAGGAACCCATCAAGGAACTCCGCCAAAAATTACTTTTCGAAGAAAAAGTATTTACCGGTGTCAGCGGCACCAACGTCATCCGTTTGCTTCCGCCGCTCTGCCTGAGCATGAACGAAGCAGATGAATTCCTGACTCGCTTACATAGGCTTATCAAATAATAAAAACGTATCACGTTTTTACATTTACGCCTTGATGCATTTTCCACATCAAGGCGTTTTTTGTTATCCTTTCTTATTACCCATAAGTTGTCTCCATTAAAGGAGATTCTATTTTTCCAGTTCAGGAGAAACGTTCCAGAATCTCCATGCACATACGGCCGTTATGATAAGGGCATTTCCAGAAACCAGCCTTATCATCCTTCGTATTTATGATAAGCTACTCATAAGTTCGAAGGTATGCACACCCGGTAGTTTCCGTAGAGTTAAACGGCGCAATCTCCACATAATAGAAGGGCAATTCACCCAGCCCCCATTCCTTACGCCAGAGTTCCACCATTGTCTTCAGGCGTTCAGCATACGTTTTGTGTTTCCCCACATTCGATTCTCCCTGATACCACAGAAAACCTTTGATGGTATAATTCTGTAGTGGCTTCAACATGCCGTTATACATCAATGTCGGACTCAGGTAATGCCACCAGTCGTGCCCGTCCTCCTTGCGAATGTCTTTCTTCAAGTCAATATCGGTATACTGAGACACGATTTCACGAGGCAGCCATCCTTCCACCATAGAACCACCCCAACTACAGTTGATGATTCCTATCGGAATATCCAGTACCTGATTCATCATCATGGCAAAATGAAAAGCCGTCGCACTGAAAGCCGGTGCATTTTCCGGATTACTTACCTTCCAACTCCCTTTACACGAATCCACTGGTTTTACCTGACCGTTTCTCTCCACGGTAGCCACACGAATACCTTTCCATTTCGATGAAGTAGCAATGGTTTCATTAGCCCCTGCTATCGGACAGTTTACGAATCCTCGGAGAGGCATCTCCATATTCGACTGCCCTGAGCAGAACCAGACTTCGCCTACCAGCACATTGTTCAGTTTCACTTCCTCTCCGTCGGAAATAGAAATCGTATAAGCCTGATAACTGGCTGTGGGAGTCTGAATTTTAGCCACCCATTTTCCTTCCGCATCGGCGGTTACTTTATACACTTCCCGGTTCCACGACGGACGGATAATCACTTCGGCATTCGCATTTGCCTTTCCCCACAGACAAGCTTCAGCCTGCTGTTGCAATACCATATTGTCACTCACAATGTCGGGCAATGTAATCTTGCCCCATGCTCCAGCCTGCACCATCAGCAGACAGGCACTCACAATCCATTTTTTCATCTTACTCTATTTTTAAAGTCGCCATTTCTACAAAAATGATATGAGGAAGAGTGTTCTCAAAACAGAAAGTTAAAATTGCACGTTTCTCATAATATCATATTCTTTTTCACAAAGATAGTACATCTATCTTCATTACAATTAATACTTTTTTATCCAAGTTTTTCCAAATCATCCTCCAAACCTCAGTACTTTCTTGAAAGTACTCCAGTACTTCCATAGTAGTACTTCAGTACTTCCCCGTCAGTACTGGAGTACTGGCAAGGAAGTACTGGCAACTATAAAGGAACTGTAAATCAGCACATTCTTTTTATAGCAACAAAACTTATCAATTTCTGTAAATTGAATACCAAAATAAATTCCATTATATAGCCCAACTCTCATTTTTAATTATAACTTTGCGAATAAAGAACTCAAACTTGAAAGATATGAAAGTAGCAATCATCGGAGCCGGAAACATGGGAGGTGCCATTGCCCGTGGACTGGCCAACGGACATTATATTCAGGCACAAGAAATTTCGGTATCCAACCCCAGTGCCGGCAAACTGGACGCACTGAAAGCGGAATTTCCTGCTATTCACGTAACACATTCCAATAAAGAAGCGGCAGAAGATGCGGACATTATCATTATTGCCGTCAAGCCGTGGAAAGTGGAAGAAGTGCTGAAGCCGCTGAGATTAAGAGGACCACAGATTCTGGTATCGGTGGCCGCAGGACTGACTTTTGAAGACCTGGCACATTTTGTAGACCCGGAGATGCCGATGTTTCGCGTCATTCCTAACACGGCCATTTCAGAAGGAGCCAGTATGACACTGATTGCCGCACGCAATGCTTCGGAAGAACAGATCACTTCCCTGACTGCGCTCTTTAACGAGATGGGACGTTCCATGCTGATTGAGGAAAAACAATTTGCAGCTGCCACCTCACTGACTTCCTGTGGCATTGCCTACGTACTGAAATACGTACAGGCTGCCATGCAGGCAGGAGTAGAACTGGGAATCAAGCCACACGATGCACAAACCATGCTGGCACAAACCCTGGAAGGGGCAGCCAAACTTTTGCTGAACAACGAAAATGCACATCCGGCCACAGAAATCGAGAAAGTGACTACTCCGGGAGGAATTACCATCAAGGGTATCAACTCGCTGGAGCACGACGGATTTACCTCGGCCGTTATCCACGCCATCAAGGCCAGCTTATAAAAACATCATACGGGGAGCTTCGTGCTCCCTTTTTCATTACAAAACCTGAACCGACATGAAAAACAACATTCTTATCACCATGGGAATCCTTGTATTGCTGGGAGTGGCTGTACAGGGTTTGTTTGGCATCGTAGCCGGTGTATTCCTGTCCGCCATTTTAGGAATCATCTACGGAGCCGTCAAGAAGAACAAGCAGTTTCTGCGCTGGTCAGTCATCGCACTTACCATCGACATTATCTGCATCATCCTGTTCTATTTCTGCCTGATGCAATCGGACATGTAGCTTTTACTTCACAAAACCTTTTTTCGCCCATTTCAGGCTGTTCCATCGTTTCACAAAGATAAAGGCACGGATATTCTCGTCGAGCAGGAAGGCACACCACATGCCGACCAGTCCCCAGCCCAGATGAATACCGAACAGATAGCTGAGTCCGACAGAGACCGTCCACTGCACAATCAGGCCGACATAGAACGGGAAATTCACGTCACCTGCCGAGCGGAGGGCATTCGTGGCATAGATATTTACGGCACGCCCTATCTCTACGATGACATCGACAATGAGAATGGTCACTCCCAAACGGATAATATTCTCGTTGTCCGTCAGCATACTGAAGATTGTATGACCGAATATGGCCCAGATGCACGAAAGTCCCAGCGAAACTAAAATGGACAAACGCATGACGTACTTTCCCAACAGGTAGGCCGCACGTATCCGCTTCTGCCCCACCAGATGACCGATACTGATGGCTCCTCCTTGTGCCATGGCGATGGCAAAGAGATAGACAAACATGGTGGTGTTCACCGTATAGGTTCGTGTGGCCAGCGAATCATTTCCCAGAATATTGATTAAATAGGTGATGACTACCTGCGAAAAACTGTACGACATATTCTCCCCGGCAGAAGGAACTCCCACCTTCAACAGGTTTTTCAGTTCTATCCAAGGGAAAGGACGGAACAGAGCCATCGGGAAAGACGGAATGTGTTTTCTGAAGAGAATGACAAACAAGACAATCATGCTCACCCCACGGGCTATGGAGGTAGATATGGCCGCTCCTTCTGCTCCCATGGCAGGCAGGCCGAACTTACCGAAAATCAGGGAATAGTTTCCGATAATGTTCATCACATTGACCAGCACCGTGACCAGCATGGGGTAAAGGGCTTTGTTGGCACTACGCAAGGACGCGGAAATGGTCAGCGAAATAGCCTGAAAGAAAGCAAACGCACCTACAATCTCCATGTAACCGATACCATATTTCAGCAGTTCCGGACGAAGTCCCATCCATCCCAATAATGTAGTTGCTCCATAATGCAGAATGGCACTGACCACCAGTCCTACGACCAGGTTCAGCAATAAAGACACACCGACCACCTGCACCATCTTGTTCCTCATTCCTGCTCCCAGGTACTGCGAACACAGCACAGAAGTACCGATATTGATTACCTCGAAAATAAGGAAAGCAAACATCACAATCTGGTTCACCACCCCTACTGCCGCCACACTTTCATCGGAATACTGACTCAGCATAACGGTGTCGACAGCACCTAACATCATAATCAATAAGGTCTCGATAAAGATAGGAATCACGAGCTTCGTCAAGCCTTTCCGGATACTTGTTTGTTGAATTGCCTGTTCCACGTATTAACTCTCTAAAAAACGTGACAAAATTACAACATTTAGCCCGTAGAGTGTCTTGACTTATATCAATTTAAAGGTGTAAATCCTACAATGCACTATTTTCCCCCTTTTCTTCACTATTTTCCCCCTCAAATTCCCGATAAAACATGATTTTTGTGATACTTAAAAATAATTATTATGAAAACCAAGCAATTTCTACTTATCCTATTAGCATGTCTTTGCTTCCCTTTTGCTCAGTTATGGGGTAATCCCGTAAACGGACTTCTGGAAAGAATTGATCCGGGAGCTTCCAAGAAATTCATCATACAAGTAAAGAAAGGACAATCCGATTTTTTTGAACTCGACCAGAAAGGTGACAAAGTAGTTATTCGGGGTAACAACTACGTAAACATCGCTACCGGCTTGAACTGGTATCTGAAATATTACGCAGGCATTCATCTCTCATGGAACGGCATGACTGCCGAGTTACCGGAAAGCTTGCCGAAAGTTTCTACTCCGGTACGCAAGGAAACCAACCTCGCCTTACGCTACGATTTCAACTATTGCACTTATTCCTATACCATGGCTTTCTGGGACTGGAAACGCTGGGAAAAGGAAATCGACTGGATGGCACTGCACGGAATCAACTTGCCGCTGGCAGTAGTCGGTCAGGAATGCGTGTGGAAAAACATGCTCGAAAAATTAGGTTATACGAAAGAAGAAATCAATAAATTCATTGCAGGACCTGCTTTCTTGGCATGGTGGGCTATGAACAACCTGGAAGGATGGGGCGGTCCCAATCCTGACAGCTGGTATACACAGCAGGAAGCACTGCAGAAGAAGATTCTGAAACGTATGCGCGAATACGGCATCGAACCGGTATTCCCGGGCTATTCCGGTATGGTACCTCACGATGCCAATAAGAAATTGGGACTGAACGTAACCGAACCCGCATTGTGGAACGGATTTACCCGTCCGGCTTTCTTACTTCCCACCGACTCACGCTTCAACGAAATTGCTTCTTTATATTATAAGGAACTGGAAAAACTGTTCGGCAAAGCCAACTATTACTCTATGGACCCGTTCCACGAACTTGAAGATGCAGGAAGCGTGGATTTTGATGCAGCCGGAAAAGCTGTACTTAAAGCAATGAAGGATGTCAACCCTAAGGCTACATGGGTGATTCAGGGATGGACGGAAAACCCGCGCCCGGAGATGATCAAGAACCTGAACAACGGGGATATCCTGATTCTGGACTTGTTCAGCGAATGCCGTCCGATGTGGGGTATTCCTTCTATCTGGAAACGTGAAAAGGGTTATGAGCAACACGACTGGCTGTTCTGTATGATAGAAAACTTCGGAGGCAACGTGGGTCTGCACGGACGTATGGACCAGTTGCTGAACAATTTCTACCTTACCAAGAACAATCCATTAGCCGCCCATCTGAAAGGTATCGGCCTGACCATGGAAGGTAGCGAAAACAATCCGGTGATGTTCGAACTGATGTGCGAACTTCCCTGGCGCCCGGAAAAGTTCACCAAGGAAGAATGGTTAAAAGACTACCTTTTCGCACGCTACGGTGTACGGGATGAAAAAATTACACAGGCATGGAGCATTCTTGCCGACGGCATCTACAACTGCCCGTTTGGCAATAACCAGCAAGGCCCTCACGAATCTATTTTCTGCGGCCGCCCCGGACTGAATAACTTCCAGGCATCCAGCTGGTCTAAGATGCAGAACTATTATGACCCGACCAGCACGGAAGCGGCAGCCCGCCTGATGCTGGAAGTAGCCGACAAATACAAAGGCAACAACAACTTTGAATACGACCTGGTAGACATCGTCCGTCAGTCACTCTCCGACAGAGGACGTATCGTCTACAACCAGACCATTGCCGACTTCAAGAGTTTCGACAAAAAGAACTTTGCAGCTCACTCACAAGAGTTTCTGAATATCTTGCTGGCACAAGACCGTCTGTTAGGCACCAGAAGTGAATTCCGCGTAGGACGCTGGATTGAACAGGCCCGCAACCTCGGAACTACTCCAGAGGAAAAAGATTTGTATGAATGGAATGCCCGCGTACAGATTACCACATGGGGAAACCGCGTATGTGCCAACGACGGAGGACTTCGCGACTATGCTCACAAGGAATGGAACGGTCTTCTGAAAGACTTTTACTACAAACGCTGGGCAGCCTACTGGCAGACACTCCAGAATGTGCTTGATGGCAAACCGATGGTAGAACTGGACTACTATGCCATGGAAGAACCTTGGACACTTGCTCATAATCCGTACGCATCGCAACCGGAAGGTGACTGTGTAAGCGTAGCAAAAGAAGTATTCAATGAAGTGTTTCCGAATAAATAACAAGAGCAATCATGAGTGTAAGTGCCCCATCTAAAAGACTTTTATCGCTGGATGTACTGCGTGGAATGACTGTTTTCGGGATGATACTGGTCAATAATGCAGGAGGAGAATTATCTTACCATTCTTTACAGCATTCTGCATGGAATGGAATGACTCCTTGTGACTTGGTTTTCCCATTTTTCCTTTTCATCATGGGAATATCAACCTATATTGCACTACGTAAATTCCAGTTCCATCCATCAGGAGAAGTCATTCGCAAAATTCTTCGCAGAACCTTCCTTATATTGTGTATAGGCTGGGCTATCCATTGGTTCGAGTTTGCTTGTGAAGGAAACTTTTGGCCATTTTCTCAACTCCGTCTTCCTGGAGTACTACCTCGTATAGCCATATGCTATGGAATTGTATCTCTAATGGCATTATATATCAAACATAACCATTTGAAATGGATAGCAGGAGGATTATTAATTATCTACACTTTTATATTGTGCAAAGGAAACGGATACGCCCAAGATTCAAGTAATATTCTCGCAATTATCGATCAACAAATATTAGGAAAAGCTCATCTATATCACAAAAGTCCGATTGATCCGGAAGGGCTTGTCAGTACAATTTCGGCTATAGCCCACACCTTAATTGGCTTCTTATGTGGTAAGCTTATTATGGAAACAGCCAACCTAGAACAGAAAATTATTAAACTTTTTGTCTATGGATTTATTTTGGCAGCGACAGGCTTTCTATTTATAGAATGGCTTCCACTCAACAAGCGAATCTGGTCACCAAGCTATGTATTAGTGACATGCGGATTGGCAGCTATGCTTCAATCTACCTTAATATGGTTCATCGATGCTAAAGAGAAAAAAAGATGGAGTCGTATTTTTCAAATCTTCGGAGTCAATCCATTGTTCTTATATGTATTAAGTGAGGTGACAGCTATTATCTTAAATATAACTCAAACTAAACCCATTATATATAATTGCATTCACACTTGTATCACTAATCCTTATTTAGCCTCCGCCATCTATTCCTTATTATTTGTGGGGGTTATGGGAATAGTTGGATACCCGTTATACAAGAAAAAGATTTATATCAAAATATAATTAACCTTTAGTTCTTAAATCATTAATTATGGTGCAACAAACAGTAAACAAAATGCGAATGAATGCCCGATTAATATTTTCGGCTTTATTCATGGTAATTGCAACATTATCGTTTGCACAGTCCACAACAGTAAAAGGAGTGGTCACAGATAAGCAAGGTGAGCCACTAATTGGTGTAAATGTGGTGGAAAAAGGTACGACCAATGGTAACATCACCGACCTGGACGGTAATTTCACTCTTACCGTCGAAAAAGGACGTACTCTTGTCTTCTCTTATGTAGGATTTATTTCACAAGAAGTAAAAGTTACAGGAAATTCAATGAACATCACACTGCTTGATGATGCTCAGTCACTTGAAGAAGTTGTAGTTGTAGGTTATGGTACTGTAAAGCGTAAAGACTTTACCGGTTCTTTGACTTCTGTTGACACAAAGAAATTGCTGGAAACAAATAACAATAATGCGGCTGCAGCTATGCAAGGACAAATTGCCGGTGTAGATATTCAGCGTAGTAACAACAAGCCGGGTGCTGGTATTAATATTATGATTCGTGGTCAAAATAACATTGCATCAATGAATGGAAGTGATGACTTAACTGATATGAACGACATTAACCAGCCACTTTATGTAGTAGATGGAATGTTCGTAGACAATATCAACGATATTGCTCCAGATGACATTGAACGTATCGATGTATTGAAGGATGCCTCTTCTACTGCTATCTATGGTTCACGTGGTGCTAACGGTGTAGTTATCGTTTCTACCAAACGAGGAACAGCTGAACGCTCACATGTGGAATATAACGGTTCTATAAGCTTCGGCCAAGCTACAAACTTACCAGATATGATGGACGGAGATCAGTATGTGCAATATGTATACGACCGAATGAAAGGTCAGAACTGGACAAATCCAGATTATGAACCAGACATGGAAGCGACTTTAGGTGCCAATAAATACAAAAACTGGCAAAATCGTAAATACATGGATTGGGCAGATGACGTTTTCCGTACCGCAATTTCAACAACACACAATGTTCGAATCTATGGAAACGGAAAAGGATTGAATTATACATTTGGAGCTGGATATACCAATGAAAACGGTACTATTGAAAATGACAACTTTACACGCTATAACTTCAGTACTGCGGTTGACAAACAAATCAATCCTTATTTAAAAGCTGGTACAAATATTTATGCAGCATACTCTATCAAAAGCAATAGTGGTGTAGAAGCTTTCCGACAGACATTCCGTCTGAATCCATTGACTGACAAATACGATGAAAACGGAGACTTGTTATTATATCCTGATAAAGATGCTGGTTCTGTAGCTACCAACCCATGGTGTGACATTGAAAACCAAAAAACAGAAATCAAGAATCTTCACGTATTTGGCAACTTGTATTTGGAAATCAAGCCAGTAAAATGGTTAAAATTCACTACAACCTTTACTCCTGATGCTACATTTAACCGTGAAGGAGAATATCGTGGATTAAATACCAAATCTAGTGGAGGAAACACTGAAAAGACCAGAGCCTATTACAAGACATACAACCAAGTTAAATATACATGGGATAACTTGCTTTATGCAGAACAATCTTTTGGAGACCATAATTTTAACTTAACTCTCGGTACATCCTGGTATAAATATCAATATGAATTCGGTGGTATCCGTGCCGATGGATTTACTACTGACCACTATCAATGGTATAATATAGGAGCTGCTAATTTAAATTCTGGAGAAACAAGTACTAGCTTTACACAAGAACAGCTGATGTCTTATTTAGCGCGTTTGAATTATGACTTCAAAGGACGTTACCTTCTGACTTTCACCGGGCGTTATGATGGTAGTTCCAAGCTGGCCGATGGTCACCGTTGGGCATTCTTCCCTTCAGCCGCTGTAGGATGGCGTATCTCAGACGAAGCCTTCCTTCGTAATGTTGAAGCTATCAGTAATTTGAAACTAAGAGTTAGCTACGGTGTATCAGGAAATGACCATAGCGTATCAGCTTATCAGTCAAAACAAACCATTAGTAATAGCTGGTATCTTTTTGGAGATACAGGCATGCAAACAGCCTATTTAAGCAGCTTTGAAAACAAAAATCTTTCATGGGAAAAGACTAAAGAATGGAATATCGGATTGGATTATGCATTCTTTAATGGCCGTATCAATGGTACCATTGATTTCTATGACCGCCGCACCAGTGATATTATTATGGCCCGTAAAATGTCTATGATCAATGGCTATGACTCTTTGAAAGATAATGTAGGTAAGGTATTAAACCGAGGACTTGAAATCAGCTTGAACACTATCAATGTACAAGCCGGTGACTTTAGCTGGAGTACCAACATCAACTTTACTACAAACCACAATGAAATTTTGGAATTAAGCAACGGTGCTTTACGTGATGAAGCCAATGGATGGTTTGTTGGACAACCTATTGGTGTGGTATGGACATACGATGCAGATGGTATATGGCAAGAAGATGAAGCTGCAGAAGCAGCAAAATACGGTATGGCACCAGGTAACTACAAAATCAAAGATTTAAATGGTGACTATGCTTTTACTAACGAAGATAAAGTATTCAAAGGCTCCCTCTTCCCCAAATGGACAGGTGGTATGACTAACACTTTCAGATACAAGGGTATTGATTTGTCTGTATTCTTATATACTCGCCAAGGACAATGGAGTTATGCACAAGCATATCGTAACTTTACCATGAACGATAATATTGCTTTTAACTGTTACGATTTGAACTATTGGACTCCCGAAAATCCAACAGGGACATGGTGGAGACCAGGTATTACAAAGACCCCTGCAGAAGGCGACTATGTAAATTACGTAGAAACATCTTTTACTAAAATTGGCTATATCAATCTAGGATATACCTTCCCAACTAAGATGATAAAAAAAGCTGGTCTCAGCAAACTACGCGTTTATGCATCAGTACAAAATCCGTTTGTCTGGACAGATTATTTAGGATGGGATCCTGAAACAGCTAGTGAAAACACATACACACAGTATGCCATGACACGTAGCTTCGTAGTAGGACTTAATGTCACATTTTAATTGATTACACTTTTTAATTGAATGAATTATGAAACGATTCTCTATATATTTTATGTCCTTACTGATGGCTTCTTCTGGTTTTACCGCTTGCAGTCTGGACGAAGTCAATAAATCATCTCTTGATAGTGGAAGCTATTTCACTGGAGAAACCCAATATGAGCAATTAGTTAGTGAAGCTTACTTAACAATGCGTCCATTGATGCGTATCACAATTCCAATGTGGTATGGAACTGACTTATATGAATGCCAAGGCTCTACCTCAGCAAGTGACGCACGTACACCGACCAACGACTATACTGTCATGAATGGTGACGAATACCTGGACTATTGGAATAACTGCTATAACGTTATAGCCAAAGTTAATACCGCACTGACTCGTGGAGAAAATATTCCAGACATTTCTGAGGAAACCAAAAAGCTACGTACTGCAGAATTAAAAGCTCTACGTGCCTTCTGTTATTTCAACCTAGTGGAAAATTTTGGAAAAGTACCTGTTGTATTGACAGAAAGTTCTGAAGCTATTTATAACTTCACACAAGAATCTGAAGAAACAATTTATACCCAAATTCTTCAAGATTTGAACGATGCTATAAATGACCTTCCTGATAATGATAGCAACAGTGACACCAAAAATTTTGGTCGTGTTACCAAAGGGTTTGTATATCACATGCTGGCTAAAGTTTACCTGACTCGTTCTTACAAAGATTTCGGGAATAAAACTGAAGATTTAAAATCTACGATAACCTATGCAGACAAAGCTTTAGCACTCCATCCTGTTTCAAGAGATTCCAAAGCCTGGCAAATAATGTTTGATGACTATGGAGACGAGCACAGCACATTCAAACAAGATACTCCTGAAATCATATTCTCCATCCGCTATTCTACAAACCAGACCTATAATGGTTCATGGGGCACAGAAAATACGACTTGGGGAAATAACCTGTATCAGGAATTTAAGTTTGAACTAGAAAAATTAGCATGCGGTTCAGTTAAAGTAGGACCGTATTGGAGGTGCCAATATACTTATCAGCCTACCACGCTATACTTAAATGAGCTTTTTGACGAACATGACGTACGTGGAAGTGAACAGTTCTTACAACGAGAAATTATTGCTGCTGAAGCCTCTGAAGATTATCCTAATATTAAAAAGGGAGATGTAATTATCTACTGCCCATCCAAGTGGGAAACAGAAGCAGATATAGCTGCTTATAAAGCCGCCCATCCCTCTCTTTTATGGGTTGTCGAGCCAGACCAGTACCATGAATATTTAAGTGGTACAATCTATAATGGATTCCCTATTGTATGGAAATTCTTTGATTCAGGCATACAAGAATATACTAATGACCAACGTGACCCCAAAGGCACACGCGACACGTATGTATTCCGTTCTGCCGAAACATTGCTGTTAAAAGCTGAAGCTTTAGTACAGCAAGGAAATGGAAGCAGCCAAGAAGCAACTGACCTGATTAATATATTGCGTCAACGTGCGAATGCTAATCTACTACAAACTCCTGCAACAATTGATGATGTGCTGGATGAATCAGCAAGAGAGCTATTTGGAGAAGCCAATCGCTGGATGGATTTAAAGCGTACTGGAAAATTATTTGAACGCGCATGGAAATACAATGCATGGATACAAAAACACCATTCATCTGTTAGTGATATTTCTGACATCTATTTACTCCGTCCAATTCCTATCTCAGAAATTAGTTACTCTAATTATTCTCTGATACAGAACCCAGGATTCCCAGGTGCTAAATAATCTCAAGAAATTATTTTAATTAGATTTGTACTCCTAACATTAGGGGTACAAATCTAAAAAACAAATAATCATGTTACGTAAAAAATATTTAACATATAATTTTCTCTTGTCTTTTTTACTCTGTACATCATGTACTGAAAAAACAGATGCAAACCTGTCTTTCCTTTCATACATTGATACCAGAGTAGGTACAGCAGCCAGCACAACTCATACAGCTGGAATGTTTGGTAAACATACAGAAGAATATGGCCAGACATTACCTGCCGTATTGGAACCCAATGGAATGAACTTTTGGACACCACAAACACAAGATACTGAACAAAAATGCATTGCCCCCTATTATTATCGTGACTCTCTGTTCCAAGGTTTCCGCAATTCACATTGGATTGTAGGAGGATGTACTCAGGATTATGGATCCATGACATTGATGCCATTATTCGAATCATTACGTTGTACACCCGAAAAAAGAAGCACACGTTTCTCGCATGACAAGGAGATTGCTACTCCTTCTTATTATTCCGTTTCATTGCCTGACGAATACCTTCAGGCTGAGATGACAGGATGCTCACGCTCCGCAATTTTCCGCTTTACCTACCAGAAGGAAGGGAAAGCTTATCTCATCGTAAACCCTAATAGCGATGAAGGAGAAGGATACATTGAAATTGATACTCTCCAAAAACGTATCTACGGATACAATCCCGTGCACCGCATTTATCAAGGCTGGGGAGAACCTGCCGGATACAGCGGACATTTTATCATAGACTACCAAAAGGAGTTATGCGACTTTGGTACTTTCCGGGAAGACAGTGTATTCCCCCGGCAAATCCAAATTAAAAATGAAAAAAATATCGGTATCTATATATGCTTTCAGGTAGAAAGCAACGAAGAAATATTAATCAAAGCAGCTTCTTCATTTACCGACAGAAAAGGAGCTGAAAAAAATCTACAAAAAGAAATTGCCCACTGGGATTTTGACCGCACCCGCCAAAGACTGACGGATATCTGGGAAAAACATCTGGCAGCCATCCAAGTGGAAAGTCCGGATAAAGAAGCAAAACAAAAATTCTATGGCGCATTTTATCGTGCATCCTTTTTACCGCATGCTTTTAATGACGTGGATGGCCGGTATCCAGCCTTCTCACAGAAAGATTCTATTCTCCAACTGGCACATGATGAAGTGTATTATGAAGACTTCAGTATGTGGGATACCTACAGAGCATTACATCCGCTCATCAACTTATTGTATCCTACAAAGGCAGGACACATGATGCAGTCACTTGTTCACAAATTTGAACAGGGAGGCTGGCTTCCCATCTTCCCTTGCTGGAACAGCTATACTGCAGCCATGATTGGTGACCACTGCATTGCTGCCATTGGCGATGCATGCATAAAAGACATCCGTAATTTTGACATAGAAAAGGCTTACCAGGCCATGCGCAAAAATGCGTTTGAATCACCCGCAGACAATAAAGATTATAAAAACGGAATGGGACGACGCGCCTTACAATCTTACTTAAAATACGGATATATTCCATTGGAAGACAGCGTACCCGATGCTTTCCATACCAAAGAACAGGTCTCACGTACATTAGAATATACCTACGATGACTTTGTACTTGCTCAGGTAGCTAAACTTCTCCAAAAGGAGGAAGATTACAAAATACTATCTGCGCGTGCTCAAAATTATCGCAATGTGATTGATCCGCAAACCGGATATGCACAAGGAAGACATGCCGACGGTACATTCCTAAAAGAGCAAAACGCATTTCAGTTTACCAAATTCATCACAGAAGGTGCTCCCTGCCATTACACTTGGTACGTGCCACACGATCCATACGGACTGATGGAATGTATGGGAGGCAAAGAAAAGTTTGCTTTAAAACTGGACTCTATGTTCAGTGAACGCAGATACTGGCACGGAAACGAACCTTGCCATCAGGTTGCATTCATGTTTAACTATGCAGGTGAACCCTGGAAAACGCAACAAGCCGTGCGGCATATCATGGAAACTGAATATCTAAATGCTCCCGGTGGTTTATCAGGGAATGACGACGCAGGACAGATGTCTGCCTGGTATATTTTTGCCTCATTAGGCTTTTATCCTGTTTGCCCCGGATCACCCTATTACATATTGGCCAGCCCCTCCTTCCCTAAAGCTGTCATACATTTGGAAAATGGACAAACCTTTACCCTCGTGGCTAAAAATGCTTCTAAGGAAAATATTTATATTCAAAGTGTGACATTGAACGGAAAACCCTACTCTAAAAATTATATTTCTCACAAAGACATCGTACATGGAGGAAATATGATATTTGAAATGGGAGACACTCCCAATAAAAATTGGGGAAACTCATTAATGGACTGTCCACCTTCGCTAATTAAATAAGCTTATGAAACATCTATATTCTTTGCTATATTTATTAATTTGGATACCTGTTTTATCCTTTGGAGAATCTTTCCAAGGAAAGGTATATGATGTTACCCAATACGGAGCTGTATCTGATACTACAATTTTATCTACAGAAGCTTTTCAAAGGGCAATTGATACATGCGCTGCACAAGGAGGAGGAACTGTATGGGTACCAGCCGGTAAATACCTTTGTACTACAGTCATGCTAAAAAGCAATGTCAATCTATATCTGGATGCAGGCTCCATCATTTATGCCAGCCGGAAATTATCCGATTACCAAAATTTAAAACATAAAATTGGAGCTGCAGACAATGGCGAAGCTGAAATTCTGATAGGAGCATTTCAGGCTGAAAATATTTCAATTACGGGTTACGGCAGCCTGAATTGCAGGGCTGAACGTATTGGATACCGCAGAGAACCACAAACAGCAGTAACAGACTCAGTAACTGGAAGAGAAATAGCCAATGCCATCCATTATGGAGCAGACTACCAAAGTAAGTTTAAAAAAGTACCTCCTTGCCCTGGGGCCATAAACTTTACAGAATGCAAGAATGTACATATCCGTGATATTCAAGTAATTGAATCTTCTTTCTGGTCTGTACATCTTCAATGGTGTGAACGAGTATACATTGACGGTATTTATATTACTTCAAACTCTCACAACGGAGTAAATGCTGACGGTTTGGATATTGATGGATGTAACAACGTAATGATTAATAACTGCCGTATTGACACAGGTGATGATGCACTTTGTTTAAAAACAACACTTTTAAATGGACAATCACGTCCGTGCAGTTATATAACTATTACCAATTGTATCCTCACCTCCTCTTCTGCCGCATTAAAATTAGGAACAGAATCACATGCAGACTTTGAACATATTACAGTCTCCAACTGTATCATTAAAAATGCAAATAGAGGATTGAACATGATTATTCGTGATGGAGGTAGTGCACGCAACATTCTTTTCTCCAATCTGACCATTTCGACTCAAAGAAAAGAAACATTCTGGTGGGGAAATGGTGACCCAATATGGTTTACCATTCAAAAAAGAGGGAATAAACCATCTGGGGATATCGAAAATATTACGCTCAACCATATAATAGCCCATGGTGAAAGTGGCATTCGTATGGAAGGATTCAGTAACCAATTAAAAAACATCCGGTTGCATGATGTGCAATTATTTATGGAGCCTGAACAAGCTATTGACAAACGTTCTAGAAATGGTTTTCTATTTGATGGAGTAGAAAAATTGTCACTTACAGACTGTGAAGTGCACTGGAATGAAATTAATCCTGAGAAAACGTGGGAAAGTGCGTTTATGTTTAAAAACGTAAACAACCTAAAACTGATAAGAACATACGGAGTAAAAGCACCTTTAAGTAAATTTCCCGCTTTCAGATATGAAAATACCCTTCAACCTCAAATTGTAGAATAAATTTACTGACTACTTATTATGAAAACAAAAAACATTCTTCTTGCACTATTTAGCATCTTCTTCCTCAGCGCATGCCACTCGCAGCAAACGGGGACTTATAACATCATGGATTATGGTGCCACGGGAGATGGAAAAACCGACGATGCCCAAGCTATACAAAAAGCAATCAACGCTTGTTCTGAAGAGGGTGGAGGCACGGTGCTCGTTCCATCCGGACACACATTTTTATGCGGTCCTTTCAAACTGGCATCGCATATAGAGTTGCATTTGGCACCCAACTCACGACTGTTAGCCAACCCGGATGAAAGTATTTACACAGAAAGCGCATTCGGAGCTAACCGCGGAGAAGGAATGATGTGGATTAGCGGGAAAGACCTGAAAAATGTATCTATTACTGGTACCGGAACGCTTGACGGCAACGGGGTTTCCTTTATGGGAAAGGAGTTGGAAGATTCTTACGAACTAAAACCCGTGACCGATTTTGACCCACGTCCGCATCTGCTGACCTTGACCAATGTACAGAAACTGGTGATTCGCGATATAAGCGTACGTAACAGTGCTTACTGGAGTGTACACCTGATAGGTTGTCGTAATGCAATGATTGACGGTATCACTATCCTCAATGACCTTAAAATCCGAAATGGTGACGGAATTGATATAGACCATTCCAAAGACGTACGTATTTCCAACTGCTTTATCGAATCAGGAGATGACTGTATCTGCCTGAAAAACCGACGCGAATTCGAACAGTATGGAAGTTGTGAAGACGTTGTAGTGATCAACTGTACCATGACTTCTCGTTCATGTGCCGTCAAAATCGGTTCGGAAAACATGGACAAAATCAATAATGTGTTGTTCAACAACTGCATTATCAAAGATAGTAACCGAGGTATTGGCATCCAAAACCGCGATGAAGGTACGGTTACCAATGTTATTTTCTCAAACATGATTGTTGACTGTCGTTTCTTCTCAGACGTATGGTGGGGAAAAGCAGAACCGATTTATGTAACTTCTTATCCACGTGCTGTTGGTAATCATAAAGATGCCGGATGGCGTTTCCCGAAAGGAGCTGTAAAGGGATCCTGTGGAGAAGTAAGCCGCATCTACTTCCAGAACATTAAATGTACAAGTGAAAACGGCATTTTTGTAGGAGGAGACACCATCGACAAAGTAAACCGGATTTATTTTGATCAGGTAGAAGTAAACCTTCACAAACGTACCACATTTGAAGGAGGAATATACGATAAACGCCCATGTGACGGAGAAGGCTTCCTGAAAGGCAAAACTTACGGATTCTTCTTCCATACAGCTTCCGACATTCAGCTGGAAAGATGCACGGTTAATTGGGGAGACACTCGCCCTGATTACGCCGCTGAAAATATTCATTTGGAAAATACAGCAGGGGTTATACAAAAGTAACCTCGCCAGTGCTCATAAAAACGCCGTTGTGAAACGGTACATTTCTAAATTTCTTTTTTTAGCCGGAACAGTCCAAATGTTCCGGCATTTTTTATGAATGCCCCAAAGAACTTGGCAAACATCCAAAACGTTGTTTGAAACATTTGGTAAAATATTTAGGATCATTGAAGCCAACCGCATAAGCTACCTCCGATACATTGGCATCTCCCTTGGCTTGTTCCAGCAATTTTCGTCCCATGTCCAGCCTGAAATTCTTCATAAACTGTCCGATAGGCATCCCTGCCAGACTTTGCATTTTCTGATTCACCAACGTTTTGCTATACCCCATATCACGCACAAAGGCATCCAGACCATATTCAGCCTCAGCATAATGCAGTTTCATCAATTCCATAGCCCGATCCATAAACACTTTATCTCTGGATTCCTCTATCAACCCCATTTCACTCATGTCTGCCAAAGCAACTGGTTTTGAGAATCTTTCCTGGTATCCTCTGCGCAAAGTCAGGATATTACGGATACGATATTTGAATATATCCGCATCAAACGGTTTGCATAGATACTCATCAACACCTATCGAATAGCATTTCTTTTCATTTTCTTCCGAATGCACCGCCGTAAGAATCAAGAAAGGAATATGGCTGGGAGCCAGATTTTTTTTCACTCTCTTT
>ULXT01058397.1_pt1 | contig 43353 bp, 41 predicted proteins | sample 1961571 | NCBI WGS metagenome assembly ULXT01 (sample SAMEA4835846, study PRJEB28245) | human gut metagenome | biome: gut microbiome; material: fecal sample | place: Denmark | collected 2008
CTAAAAATCACTAACTTACACATTCTCAGATACTTGCCAACATGCTGGTTGTACCTTTTAGAGCGCTATACTATTGATAATCAACGATGTACACATACTGCATAGCAGATAAGCGACTGATTATTAAAACAGTTATATTAATTACGATCAATTAATATGGCGCTCTTTACGGGCGCCTTTTTGTTGTTCAAGTATCGTTGACAATCGTTACTAAAACTTTTGACACCATTTATACCTCCCATATCACAATGATTTGGAAGTCTCAACTATTAGCATACAATGCCACATACAGAATCAAAAAGTAGAATTAAATTAAATGGGGAAATTATATTAACTAAGTTCTAATATTTTTCTTTTTAGTTCTTCCTGAATATTCTGCATTTCTAAACAAAACATTGTATAAGTTTCTTTTTTTTGAGGTATTGGTACACCTATATTGTATATCACACCCGCATACCCACGTAAATTGCCTAATTTAGTTATCATTATATCCATTGTGGATCTAGGGTATATAAAACCTCCAATATTAGCTTTTTCAACATGCATATATGATATGATTTGATGCATATCATTTCTGTCTATACGATTATTATCTAAATGCTTGTATTTGGCATCTAATATAAAGTTCTCTTTAAAATAATCAGGATAGCGCTTACACCTGCTAACGACAAAATTTATATCTGAGTCATTTTTATCAAATAAATATATTCCACCTTTTCCGGTTCTATTTTGTGGATGGCTAAATCCGCATTCACTCAATATTGTTTTATGTATAAATTCTTCCCAAAGCCAAGCCCCATCGAAAAGCAATCCATATATTTTACTCTCTTTCTCTCCAAAACTGATTTTATCCCGTCGCAGAATCTGCATACAAATCTTCTGCAACATTACATACGCTGTATAATATGGATGAGAAAACCTTTTCATATTAGCAATCACAACCCTCTGACGATCGTTTTTCTGATAGCTGCTTTGAGTCATCATTCGAATTTTACTAACAGCATCGCGGGTTTCAGCATCGGTCATCAACACTCCTTTTCCCAAAGGATGGTTCGATATGTATTCAATCGTATGCCGTATCAGCTGAATCATAGGATTGTCTGCGCTATATTCTCTCGTAGAATATGCTATCTGACCACGAAAAGGAACATTCATTCGAATATGCCGATTGACATCAATACGTCCTTTAACATAAGCGTCGTTATATTCGTTTCTTACATAAGTCCTATAGATTCCTTGTCTATAAGCCAGTTTTAAATAATAAGGAAACAAATACAACAAAAAATTCCAGATACTTTCATCATTAGATGTTTGCTCAAAATCAAACAAGTTGATAGCAAACACTCGTTGCAACATATAATGCAAGAAGTAATCATGCCTATCGTCCTTGCAAAACCGAGAAGATATGGTCAACCTTGTCGCGCCTCTCCCCACAAACCCCATCATATTGTGTGTTGTCAATATCCCATCTTGTAGCACAAAAATGGGGGATTTGGCAATATCATCATGATTGAGGCCCAAAGACTGCGGAAAAATCAACAAATCGGGATTTTCTTGACACAATGTCTCAACACTGCGATTTCCTATTGCCAACAGGTTATCACAATGCTCATCGGGCACCCTATAATTCCCTCCGTTATTGTCTGTTGTCGGTTGCAACTCCATATGCTTTTTTCAGTTTATTCAGATTGTCTTCAGCATCGGGCATACCTCGCAAATATTCACGCAACAGAGGCTCCAACCGTAAATTCCATATTCTCTCAAAATCCTTAATAGGGACGCCTTTCTCATCAAGGAAATATGCTCCTCCTATGTGATATGAAAGCCCAAGCCCCTCAATCTCTGAAATAATATTATTAATGGCCTTCATTCTATCTCTGCACTCCTGAGGTAGGCTCATGCTTTCGGCACTTTCTTCTGCCGTAATCTCTTGCCAAACGAAGCGGCGGCGCATGGCAAAATCAAAACTCTCTACACTGCGGTCAATATCATTCATCGTTCCTATGATATACACATTCTCGGGCACATAGAATTTTTCATCCGTCTCATGCATATTGGCATATTGCGTATAAACAGCACCCTTCTCTCCACGATAACCAGGATCGATTGAGAAAAACAACTCTCCAAATATTTTGGAAATTTCACCACGATTAATCTCATCAATAACAAATACATAATTTTTTCGTTCAACCTTATTGATTGTAGCGTTGTCTGTTACATCCCCGTATGTTTTATACAGATGGTGTAAAATGGCCCAATACCACGTCGCATTACACCCTTTTATAACATCTCTGATACATTTCACTAGGTTGACCATTCCCTCTAACTGAGCTTGTGTTCTGAATTCATTCCCTAATTGTTGAAGACGAGATAATGATACTTTATTGGGGCTAATTTGCCCATTGCGCGGTTGTTTAAATTGTATGATATTTTTATTAGATAGCCCTGCTATTATAGCATACTTTCCTGGTGTTTTTAGCTCTACCTTATTGATGTCTCCGTTTTGAATTGCATCAACCAACTGATTATATTTATCCTCTATTTGCAACTCGACAGAGAGTGTATTGATATCTTTTAGACTATCCTCCTGGTTTCTCCGAGCTTTCTCGCAAAACTCCTTGAACACACCATTTTTCAATTCAAAACCGACATTGCCCGATACATCAGGAAGCGTAGGACGTAATCCCTCCACAAAGTCGGTATAATCGTAAGATGGATGAAATTGCACCATTATACACTGATGATTCTCTTCGGTTGCACCTAATTCTTCTGCTATCAATTTTGCCATGTATGTTTTTCCAGTACCAGGAGCACCTGTTAAAATAAGATTCTTATTCCTTAGTAATAAATCCTTATAATAATTTATTTTTCCCATAACTTCTCCTTTGTATTCTTTTATCTGTTGATAAAGTCTTTATTTGAATAAACTTCAAAAATATAAAAATATTACTACTTAGTTGTACTTGAGGCATCCCTAAATAATTATTTTGATATTCAGGCATCTCAAGTATTCATTACATATGTTACCTACCACAATAAGAGATTGAGAGCATTGAAACAAACTACATCTGACGCAAAGCCTCTTTTCGCACAGTTTCTAACCTCTCGCGGCACTCACAATAAGCCTTTTCAAATGATAGGAGTAAATAGTCGACCTCCGCTATTACCTTATCTGCCGGTTGCGCGACAAGCGAATGATTTGCAGCTCTTTTATAACCTACAGCTTCTTCTATTACACACTCACTATCTTCTAAACTAATATAGTATTTTATTCCATCAGCACCGACTACATCACAACAAAAGAAATCTGTTACATCCATCTGAAACACATTGCAGATGTGTAAGAGAATATCCACTTTCAGGTTTCCACCTCTGGCCGCTTTCCCGACCGTATTTTTGTCTATACTTAAAATTCTTGCTGCTTCCTTATATGATATTTTATTACGTTGCAGATATTGGCGAAACCTCTCACCCGAATATCGAAACTGCATATGCAAACCTTCTGATTTTGCTCTCATAATCTATCCTTTTATAACCTTAATATATATCATTAATACACTTAATATCCATCTCCAGATAACATGCAACCAGAGCTTTCAATGTGTCTATACCAATAGCAATATCCTCCCTGCACCTATTGTTAGTTATTGCAGCAATCTCCAAAATGATTTTTATTTGTCTATGTCATGCATTTGTATAAAGTACATGATGAGCACAAAGATTATTTACACGAATATATGCCCTATCCTACCGGAAAGACATATCGTAAAACTATCGTGTATATGTGGCCGAATATGCAATATTTCACAGCACATAATATAGTATTGCTCGGTCTTACACACAACAGGGGCTGTGGCGAGTGTATCATTCAGCCACAGCCCCATTATAAATTATTACTATTCTCTCTTTTTAGTAGATACTATTATTTTGCAGTCGAAAGAGATACGAACGACTTAGTGATACCGCTATGCCTTCACTCTGACAGCATTCTGGCTATAACGGTTTATATCCGGCAAGTTTAGTCTATCTCTACGACCAAATAGCGTGACAAGCTCCAAAAATTACCTACATTGGTAATATTGAGTGTATAGAAGCCTTCGGCATCCTTTACAAGCTCATACGAACCTTGGGGATGCTTTGTAAGAATCTTGGCCTTCTTGCTCTCGAGGAAAATCGTTGTCAAGGTACGTTGATCGGCCGTAGTAAAGAAATTCACATCAAAGTCACCCTCCATGACCTTTGTTTTGCTAAACAGTCCGCCGCCCGATATAATGTTATGCTCGCGCAACTGATTACTGTTGGCATACACATAACGCACTTCGTTAAGAGCCATATCTTGCGAAGCTATAATAGCACTTTGCTCGTTTTGTATGCGTGAAAGGTCGGTAACTTGACCTTTGAGCGTATCTACAGCAGCATCAAGTTCGGCAATACGTATATCGCGAGCAGCAAGTGCCGACTGCAAACCTACTATCATGGAGTCTTTTTCGGCTATCTGAGCGTTGAGGTTATCAATGGCTTTTTTAAGAGCGGCTGAGTTTGAATTACTATTCCTAAGACGTTGCTCAAGCTCGGCAATACGCTCTTTATTGCGTTGCAACGTATTGGATATAAGTTCTATATCGCGTTTTACGCGCTCCTGTGTAGACAGTGTCATCTCGCCAGTTTCGTTTTGTTGTTGTATGACGAAATTTTCGGCTTGTTTGATGCTTTGCATGTCTGTCTCAATGTCGGCAATAAAGCTGATCATCTCTTCATAGCCGTTACGCATCTCGGCATTGGCTTGTAGCAACGAATCGTTGGTTTGTTGCAGTGCCATCATCTCGGGTGAATTGGCATTATGCATACATGCTCCTAAAAACAAAACCCCTGCAGAAAGGGTCAATAACTGAAGTTTTTTCATACTCGTCATTATTTATTGGTTAAACTCGTTTTTTCTTTCAGCTCGGCATACTTGTCTTTTTTAGTACGAGGCTGCTCAGGTAAGCCCTCTACCAAAATAACAATCTCACCTTTCGGTTCGTTCTGACTATAATACAGCGCAAGTTCGGCAAGAGTACCTCGTCGAGTCTCGGCATGTACTTTTGAAATTTCGCGACAGACTGCAGCCTGACGCTCTTCGCCAAATACCTCGGCAAACTGTTTGAGAGTCTTTGCCAACCGGTAGGGCGACTCATAAAACACCATAGTACGCTCCTCTCCGGCAAGTGCTTCGAGGCGTGTAGCGCGGCCTTTTTTCTGCGGCAAAAAACCCTCAAAGCAAAAGCGATCGTTGGGCAAGCCCGACATGACTAAGGCTGGTACAAATGCTGTAGCTCCGGGCAAACACTCTACCTCGACACCGGCACGACAGCAAGCTCGTACCAGTAAGAAACCGGGATCGGAAATGGCTGGTGTACCGGCATCGGTAATAAGTGCAATGGTCTCTCCGGCCTGCAAACGCTTTACAATGGCATCGACAGTTTCATGTTCATTAAACTTGTGGTGCGACTGCAACCGTGCCTGTATATCGTAATGTTTGAGTAAGATGCTACTTGTACGAGTATCCTCAGCAAGAATACAATCGACTTCGCGTAACACGCGTAATGCCCGAAGTGTCATATCCTCGAGGTTTCCTACCGGTGTGGGAACAAGATACAGTTTGGCCATCTCCTATATTGTTTACTGTTTAAAATGTTTTTCTACCAATGCGAGAAACTCTTTCACAACCGGGTCTTCGTCATCCCAACCCATGTCGTTCAGCAAGTATTCGCGAGCTTCGCCATAATCGCTCATGGTGTCTATCAATGCCAGGGTTTCGGTCATACGCACATCGCTGTTACCAAACAATTCACGACGGAAGCGGAAACGGTCGTTCAAACTAATGGCACGACGCAACTCTTTGGCTCGGCGCACACTCATCATTTCGCCTACGGTCATGTTGGTATCGGCAGTGACTTCATTATCATCAAATGGCTCACCCATGTTATATACTTGTTGCTCCTCATCTATATTGTTAGCCTCATCAGAGATATCGGCAGAAATATCCACATCGTCTTTCGCGGTATCCAACACTTGAGGTGCTTCATCGAGACACTCGGGCTCTGTATCTGATTCTTGTTCTTTTTCATCTTCATCCTCAACGACAAGAGGAACTTCTCCTATAGAAGTATTCTCGGGGAATTCTTCCATATCAACCTCTATGGTATCCATCTCTGTATCGACCGGAATAAACGGGATGTCATTAACTGTCTCATTGAGGTGTTCGTCTGTCGACGAAGAAGCATCAGCTTCCGGAATTTCCAAGTTTTCGTCGGGCAAATCTATTTCTAACGGCATATTGTCGATAGGCAGTGCTGCAACATTGTCGGTATTGTCGGCTAATTCTGCTTGAGCTTTCTTCTCTTCCCAAACACTCTCTTCGGTTGTTTGTCCATTTACCCATTCTTCATATTCATCTGGCACCTTCACTTCACAAGGAGCAGCATCATGGCGCCACTGTTGTATATATGAGGTGATATGCCCCGACTTTTCCATAGCAAGTTTATACAACACGTCGGGAGTATCTTTTCCGCCGCGTTCTATCACAATAATCAAGTCGCGCAACTCTGTAAGTTGCTCTACTACATAATCGGCGTATTCTTTATTATTCATATTATCAAATACAATCTATTTGCAAAAATAGGTATATTTATGACAGCCTCAGTAAGCTGCGGCATTTTTTATTATAAACGATTTTTTATGCTTATGTTACGATAGTCAGTTCTTATATTTTACTGCAGAACTGTTATCGAAAAAAGGTGTAAACAACACACCTTCGCACGTGTTTGGTCTGTGAATGTCTACGACGGGACTTACCCCTGCCAGCAGACGGAACAGAGCCTCATGCCCATTTTCGAGTTTATACTGCATCTCTTCATCATATATAGGTATAACCTGATAAAAATTGACCTTATCGCCATCGGGTAAAGTGACATAAGAAGCCTCGCGAGGGAAATTTTGCAAGTCAGACAGAATATACCCTGTGAGACGTGTATTCTCGGCAAGAGGCTTGCCATAAGGTATGGTGTGTCCTTTTGCTAAGAAAGTATCATGGTTGCCCGGCAAACGGGACAACACCTTCAACGCATAGATAGGCCAATAGTCCTTATCATCGAGACTTTGTATATTCCAATCGGGCGGCAAACACATTACCAACTCAGCTCTTCCCCATTCTCCTTCCGGCATATCATCGGGAAGATTCATAACATGAGCGCCCATACCAAGCGTCACTAACGTATAGTAATTTCGTTGTGGTGTGGGAGATATGACGTAAATATCTATGTGCAAATCGGGCGATATTTTTTCATGAAACACACCTGCACAAACGCCCATATACTTATTTATATGCCTATCTACGACAAGCATCTCATCCCTACTATAAGTCTCGGGAAAATAGTTATCCTGTTCCATTGAGTTTATCTCAAAATCGGGCGTAAAGTATATTTGTAGCAAGTCGCTATCGGGCTCGTCTGTTCTCTTAAAATAGATTTCAAAACTACGGTCTATATTGACATCGATAGAGTGAAGATGTAAATCGGCCACATTTATCTCATGTCGCGACTTTTCGTCTATCCAATGGCACGCCTCTTCTACCAAACGGTCTATCGAACTGCGTAAACGAGCTACCCACTCTACATCAAACTTCGATAAACCGGCTTCGTTCATTATAAAACGAAGGCTTACGTCACGAGCTGCCAAAGGAATAGTACAACTACAGAAAAAGGCATCATTGCTCAATGTCATCGGTGGTAATACCTTTTTTATCTTTTCTAAATTGAGGGTATCACATAAAATAGTCGAAACCGACAAAGCCTTAGCTCGGCGCTCATCATCCATATCGGTATTGGTAACATCGTGCAACTTGGCATCGGCATCTGGCGATATGTAATGATTTTCCATCACATCGAGTGGATATCCTGCCTCTATTTCTCGCCTGCGCTGCAAGAATTCATAGTCGCCAGGTACTAACTCCAATCCCCGCTCTACAGCTTGTAACGCCCCACTCTTATCGCCATGATGAGCTCTCAAAGCCGACAGTATAAGCCATCCCCACGGATAGTCGGGTTCTTGCCGCACGCCTTCCTCGGCATATTTCAAGGCCTCATCAATACGCCCCAAATACATCAATGAAACGGCATACCGATAGTACCATGCTCCACACCCGGCTGCAAGGTCTTCTACATCACTCAACCATTTTACCGAACTTACATAACGCAAGTAGTCGTCAAGATTATTATTGGCATACGATATCCATAAGGCTATATCAAGGTCGTGGCAAGCCTCTTCTTGCGTAAAATCACCTTTTTCGATACCGTCATTTATAAAATCTAATATCGTATTTATTATTGCATACATCTCCCCTGCATCATCCAACTGCTTCAGTCGGTCTAATACCTCGGGTGTAAGAATCGTTTGACTCATAACTCTAATTTGACTGATTTTATTTTACAAATACACCGGCATTGCTCATGGTGTAGATTGTATCACACTCTGCTGTATAAATCTCTATATAGTCGAACACTATCTTCAACGAATCATTGCCTACAACAAACAATGATATATCTTTGGACGACTCTTTGTTACTATATGCTTGCGCCAGATGCTTTAAGTGTGGCGCCAGATGCTTCTCCATGTCGAAAGTATACAGCAATATATTGCTATCGTCATACAACTCATAAACGTTTTGCTTCATTACATCATGATAGGCCTTGCCATCGATAAAATGGCTCTTTACCTGATAAAAGTTTTTATACCCCGATACATCGACAGGCTGACTGAAATCGCGGTACACGCGGAATGATGGCGTGACAACCTCTTCCATCGGATAGTCGGTATCGTCGCAGAAAACAGCATACACATCTACCTCTCCCGTCCAACGTCTTGCCACCTCTTCGCGGCCCAAAACGTTGCACAAATAGAGATATGAAGCTTTCAGTTCCTTGGCTGCATCGCCTGTCGTAACAGGCAGATTTTCCTTGAGCTTACTGCGTGCACCATCCCATACACCGAGAGCTACAGCATAGTGTTCGAGACGATTTGCTTGCGACCATATACCTATACTGCGTGCTGATATGCCGGGGATAAACGTAAACACCAAGATTGTCATCATAGCCACAGTAAACATAAGTCTGTAACTACTCAACCGTCTTATCGACAAAGAAATGATATAATATGTCATTACAAATCCGGCTACACAAAGATAAACACGAGCTTCGGTAAATCCGTACTCGGCAATACGATGCCCTACACCTACCCAAAACAAAATAATGACAGGTATTCCTATCAATCCAAAGCATTTATAGTACCACTTGAAGGTATTTCTCGACAATAAATGCTGCATGACCTGCCCTACCATTGCCACGATGACAAAAGCCAATACCATATATGCAAGACCGCCCTTGGGCAGCTCCCAATTTACCACAATCGTCACAATATATACATATAGTACAATTGTATATATGACAAGCGCCGGCGACAAAATGTAATTGAGCATAAAACTGCCGAATTTGCCCATCGTTGGGCTCTCGTCGCTTATGGACTGTCGCAAGGCACAAAATACCAACGGTATAAATATCAATAGTATTCCCAAGAACAAGTGAATATACGAATCTGAGAAATTGATTCCGAAAATATATTCGAGAGAAACCATAATCAATGCCAGCATTATGTATAGAAATGCACCCGAGGCAACAGCTCGCACCATGCGCAATACCATATTGGCCGCATCGCAAGCAAAAAGTTTATCGGTCGACCTGCCATATACTACCAACAATAAAAAGAAAGCCGCTATGCCGGTAAATCCATATCCCCATGGATAGAATGGTTGCAGGTCGACAAAAAAGAACGGAACAAAAAAGAGATACGACAGCCAATATATCCACCTATATTTTCCATCGGCCAAACGATGTAGTGTATATGTAAGCACAAAAAACACAGGGAAGAGCAGCAACACATTAAACACAGACTCTTTATTATCAGCCACACAACGATAATAGATGACAAAGAATGTGACACCCAACAATAACTCTATCGGATAGTGCCTTACAACCTCATACAATGATGTCTTTATCTTACTCAATACATTTGTTTTCATACAATACTGTTTTTAGAATTTAGAATATGGTTCGCAGCAGTTTCTCATATTGCGCACGTACCTGTGCATGACGGCAGGTATGGTGATTACACATCAACACCACGGCATAGGCAGTACCGGCATTCATATAATAACCTGCATAGCAAAGTACCCCACCCATACTGCCACTTTTCAGGCGCAATATACCGGGCAACTTCTGTCGTGCCATAAAAGACCTGACAGACCCCTCGCGTCCTGCCTCGGGAAAGGCCGAGACAAACGCGGCACCCAACTGGGGTATACGGTATGCCTGAGACAAAAGTGATGCCAAGAAATAGGGAGTAACGGCATTCTTGCGAGCCAAGCCACTACCGTCGTAGAGTTGCATAGCCTCGGTGTCGAGCCCGACTTTTTCCCATATATCGCGCTCTATTGCCAGTGCTGTCGACACTGTGGCTACAGTATCTTGCGACAACGCCACATATCGCAGCATCGCCTCGGCATAGAGATTATCGCTATGGTGCAACATCGTCTCTACCATCTGCAATAACTCTTCCGACGGATAACTACACAAGTTTGATGTAGCTACAGGAACAGGCTTTTGCTCCTCTTGTAATAAACGGTCGGTCACTGCATGCCCGGCAACGAATATATGTGCAGCCTGTAAACGCGCCTTTACATCGCATGCCAATGTAAGCGGCGGGTCGGTCATGGAGCACGGTAAGACGAACTTCTCGCGGTGCGCCGGGACAATACCCGACAAAACACACTGCTCGGCATATGGTACGACCGATACAAACGACGAATCTTTTTGCCCTACTACAAGATGATTGTGATATGTTACAGGTGCAACCGTCGCCGATGTGCCAAGTATATGAGGTTGTGTACCCTCTGCACCTGTACATAAATAGAGGTCGTAACTGTTTCCCTTATAGTTGATGCCATAACATCCCGCGCCATAATACCACCCCAAGTCTTCAGCCAACCACTGAGAAGATGTCTCTGTGGCACATAGTGAGGCATCGGCAACAATATTACCAGCTACGGAACGAATCCCAGCCCAGCTGACAGCCTCGACAATCGTATCAAGAAATGCACCGGTCGGCCGTAAGGCATAATCGTTGGCCAGAGAGGGGTCAATGCAACCCCGTATCACTATGTCGCCTTGTAATACACCATCATTATCTATGTAACCGGTATATCCTACTCGGGTATACCACCGGGCAGTATCGGGATAGAGTTGTAAGAGCGTTGCGGCTGTAACAATCTTAGTGAGCGAAGCCGGTGTAAAAGCGATATGTTCGTTATAACCGGTTAATACTCTCCCTGTTGACACCTCCATGACACACACGCCCACCGACGCATGACGCATACCCTTTCGCGAAAAAAGTGAAGAATAATCGACTTGCCTTACATTCTGCGACCATCCGTTAACCCATGCTGCCGACAGAAGAAATAAAAGGACACATATATACCTGTTCATAAAAAGTTTCGTTGCCTGTCTGTTTCACAAATCTGCACTCATACAACTATCATTTAACAAAGATAATGCATTGCATAGAAAAACAAAAGCATTTTACTTGGCAAATAGGAATCGGCAATCGGCACATCATTAAATTTATGTAAATCAGAATATTACAAAGTATTAAAAGCTCTTTGAAAAATTAAAAACTACTATTTTTAGTTTATTAACTAAATAAATTAGTTTATCAACTAAATATTTTAGTTCTTTGCATCAGAAAGAACACAGCGCATCATCATACCGATTGCGAAGGGACTTTCCATAACAAAAGATAGTAATATGAAAACGAATGAACTTACAGCCAAAGAAGAGGAGTTGATGCGATTCTTCTGGGAACACGGACCACTATTCGTGAAAGAGATACTCGATTTCTATGATGAACCCAAACCCCACTTCAACACACTATCGACCATTGTACGAGGGCTCGAAGAGAAAGGGTTCGTCGCTCACAAGGCATACGGCAAAACCTACCAGTATTATGCAACCGTAAGCCCGGGCGATGTAGGTAAACGCTCGTTACGCAATCTTGTAAACAAATACTTCAACAATTCGTACCTTGGAGTAGTATCGTCGCTAGTAAAAGAAGAAAACATTACTCTCGACGAATTGCGTTCGCTCATAGCCGCCGTAGAAGAAGCTCATCACAAAGAAAAAGAGTAATGCCATGGGAACATTCGTCGCATACACATTTGTAGTCGGGATTATACTGCTTGCCCTATATGCAGTATATAAACTATTACTCGAGAAAGAAACATTTCACCGCTTCAATCGCATATTTGTTCTATCGAGCTACATAGCGTCGCTCGTAGCCGGAATCATATATGTAACCGCACATCGTCAGCAAGAGATTACATTGCCTGCCATGAAGATTATATATAACAGCTCATACGTCGCAACAACGCCCACTTCTATCGACCATGCCGCTTATCTAAACCATGTGTTGACAGAGTGGGCTATCATGGCAGTCGTTATACTTTACATAGCAGGCTTACTTTTTTTTATAGCACGCGAAGTTTTTATATGGTATCGCATGTACCGTATCATACACAAAGGGCTACGCAGCTACACAACAAACGGCTGGCAATTGGTCTTACACAACGATAACAACTTAGCACCATTCAGTTGGTATCGTTACATCGTCATGTCGCAACACGATTACGAAACAGCGGGCGACATCATCATAGCTCACGAAGAGCAGCATCTGCAATGTCATCATTGGATAGACCTGCTTGCCGCCGAAACTGCCTCGATATTGCTTTGGTATAATCCGGCCGGATGGTTAATGCGTAACGAACTGCAAAGTATTCACGAATACGAAGCCGATGAAGCAGTTCTCAACAGTGGAATAGATGCCCATACATATCAACTATTACTTATTAAAAAGGCTGTCGGCACAAGATTCCCGTCCATAGCCAACAGCCTAAATCACAGCAACCTAAAAAAACGTATTACTATGATGTTACGTAAAAAATCGAATCAAAAGACACAATGGCGCGCCCTTGCTGCGCTTCCTGCCCTGGGCTTGGCTGCCCTCTTGCTTTCTACACCGGTAATTGCCGATGGACTGCAAAATGTTTCAACTGCCGAAATTACAAAAAAGAATGTAAATGAAGACAGTCAACAACAACATAATAATGTAATAACCATATCGTCCGAGTCAACCGTCGATACTAAAGGCTATTCAAAGGATGCCTATGTCAGCTATGTCTATACATCGCAAAACGACAGCATCTCGCTGCAAAGAAATATTAAGTTCGATGCCAACGATACTGCCAACGTACAGATTTTCGTCAACGGCAAACCGATATCACGAGAAAAATTAAATGAAATTTCGCCCGATGACATTAAAAACATCAACGTAAACAAATTCGATAACGGGAACAAGGTTATATCTATCGTTCTCAAAGATAGCGATACAGCCATCGACGATATAGTTGTCGTTGGATATAAGGATAACAAGCTACCCGACACAAAAGGGAAAGTAATATCCATAAGAAGTGCAAACGCTACAGACTCTACTTCCGTCCGTGTTTTGGAGGTAAAATCGGGCGATACGAAGACTATTTCTATCTCCAACGGCACAACCCCGCTTGCCACTGCCGAACCTGTTTATGTAGTAGACGGCAAAAAAGTTAAAGACATAAACGATATAAAAGTCGAAGATATAGAGTCTGTTACTGTATTTAAAGACTCTTCCGAAATCGTAAAGCAATACGATGCCTTAGGCAAAGGCCTTATATTCATAAGCCTGAGAAAGAAATAATCCGTAAACGGGCATCGATACATAAGGGGATGTGATACGTAATACTGCGTTCACATCCCCTTTGTATACAAAAATACTCGACAAGCACTCCCGTACTATATTGTACGACCTACCCGCGTTTACACTATCTTTGCAAAAAATATTGATATGGCAATTATAGAAATATCATCGTTACAACACCCGGGCGTGGAGCTGTTTGGTACGTTGACCGAGGCTCAATTACGCAACCGCATAGAGCCTGACAAAGGCATATTTATAGCCGAAAGTCCCAAAGTAATACATGTTGCATTGACAGCCGGTTATGAGCCTGTTGCTCTACTGTGCGAACGACGACATATAGAAGGAGATGCTGCCGAGATAATACGCCGGTGTCCTCACATACCTGTTTATACAGGTAGCCGCGAACTATTGGCACAACTCACAGGCTATACTCTCACACGAGGTGTATTATGTGCCATGCGTCGGCGACACCTGCCTACCGTCGAGGAGGTATGCCACCAATCAAGTCGGGTTGTTGTGATAAAAGGCGTAGTAGACACCACCAACATTGGGGCAATATTCCGCTCGGCCGCCGCCTTGGGAATTGACGGCGTACTGCTCACCCCCGACACGTGCGACCCTTTGAACCGACGTGCTGTACGAGTCTCTATGGGTACAGTATTTCTTGTGCCATGGACGTGGATGTCTGCACCCCTCACCGACTTACATAACTACGGTTTCCGTACCGTAGCTATGGCTCTCACAGACCGTTCGTTGCCTATTGATGACCCCATCATTGCAAAAGAACCACGACTGGCTATCATTATGGGTACAGAAGGAGACGGACTGCCCCACTCCGTCATTACCGAAGCCGACTATGTGGCACGTATTCCCATGTCGCACGGTGTAGACTCGCTCAATGTGGCAGCAGCATCGGCCGTCGCCTTTTGGGAATTACGTCGCCGAGAAAAATAGGAAACACAACAATAAAATAAGAGCAAATCTCAATCGCCCAAACGTTTCAGAATATTATAGGCAGCCATAACGCCCAACTCACCGGCTTTTGACAAGTCGGCACGTCCTTTGGCCTCGTCGCCTGCTTTGAGATATGCCAATCCGCGATTGAAATAGGCCGCAGCCAGGTCGGGTTGCAAACGCAATGCATCGGTATAGTCGGCTATAGCAGAAGCTACATCTTGTTGTGCAAAATAGAGATTTCCTCTGTTGTAATAAGCATAATAGAACCTGGGTGAAAGTTCCAATACGCGGGCCAGGTCGCGGAAGATAAGCTCATATTCCACAGCCTCGGGATTGAGCTGCAACGGCATTCCTGTTGTCGACGAAACCGAGGACTGCGCATTTGAGTCGGCCTGCTGGCGACGACGATATTCCACATATTTATAACGTACTACCGCCCGCTCGAAGTATGCCAACATCAATTGTGGGCTCTGCTCTATGACTCGGTCGAGGTCGGCTATGGCACCGGCATAGTCCTGTATAAGCATCATATCGATAGCCCGTCCAAAGTATGCCAAAGGATCGGGAGTAGTAAGGGTATCTATGTAACGGTCGTAGCGGTTGATAGACAAGAAGCGTTCGTTGATTTGCGATGTAGTAAGTATAGCCTCATCATTGGTAAGCACCAGGCGATAAGGGAATGCTTGCAAATTGTTGAGATAATCGAGTTCATCGGAGAAGAAGTTAGACGGACGCAACTCATTGGGACGCTCGTAATAGGTAAGCACAAACATGGGTTGCATGCTAACGCGCACATTACGGTCTTGCACACGCCCGCGCACTTGGCTTTCGTATTTAGGGGCAAAAGCCTCGCTTGCATCGTTGTCGGCAACAAGCAAACGGTCAAATTTATTGATATTCTTGTCCGACTCGGTACGTTCGGCCTTCTTGGCAGCACTTTCGGCAGCCTCAATCGCATAATTAGGATCTTGTTTGGCCTTTTCTTGTAGAGCATAAGCCTTATTAAAATCAGCCTCACCGCCGCGCAAGTCGCCCAGTTTACGTTTAGCCTCCGACCGTGCATACAAGCCTCCAATATAATCGGGATATACATCCAGTACAGCATCGTAATCGGCAATGGCGTTGGTATACTGTCCCAAGATATCATAAAGTATAGCACGATTGTAACGAGCAAAATAGTTGTCAGGCTCGCGAGTAAGCACAGCCGTAAAGTCATCGATAGCACGGTTACGGTCACCCACCTGCATACGCAGCAAACCACGGTTATAATGAGCCATCACATTGCCTGGATCTATGATAAGCACGTAATCATAATCGGCCATAGCACCACGCAAATCGTCCATATAATAACGCACCAAAGCGCGGTTGATATATGCCGTAGGCGACTGGGGCTCGAGCCGCACAGCCATATTCATATCTTCCAATGCACCGGCATAGTCGGCATCGTGCTTCATACGTATATGAGCCCTTATCTGATAGGCCGGTGACATGTTTTTATCGTGTTCTATCGCCTTATCTACATCGGCACGAGCCGCGATGGTATCGCCTCGCATAAGATTAAACTGACTGCGCGAAAGGTAAGCCGGAGCATACGACGGGTATTGAGCAAAAAGTGCCACATAGGTCGAGTCGGCAGCCGAATAATCCTCGATTTGCACCTCGGCAATGGCAAGATTCATCAACATGGGACGGTCGTGCGGCTCATATTCAAGTCCCTGCTTATAATCTGCGATAGCACCTTCATAATTCTCCATGTTTTGACGTGCTATACCTCGTACCTGGTAAGCATCGACCATATAGGGGTTGCGGTCGATACAAGCTGTGGCATCGGCCTCTGCGCCACGAAAATCATCGAGGTTAAGCTTAGCTACAGCACGGTAAAAATATGGATCTGCCCAATAGGGCTTTGCCTTTATGACCTGATTGAAATATTGTATAGAAAGCACATAATCCTCAAAATAGAGCGCATTACGTCCTATGTTCATCACCCTATCGGTATTGATTTGTGCAACTGTCGGAATAGCCGTCAGACAGAAAAAAAATAAAAGAATACGATATATGAGAGGCCTCATTTCAACCATCGAAGTTATATGGTGACAAAAGTAAATAAATAATACGACTTGCCGCAATGGCATGACGTATTTTTCATTTTTTTTCTTTGTTATAACGGCTCCTGCTGCCGTCGCAACAAAAGCTTCTGCCAATTGTTGTTTCATTACTACATATGAGATGCAAAAAAAGGATACGAGATGCATAAAAAAGATAATATTGTGCCTCAGGTCACTTATTTGCACTATCTTCGCATAAATTATTAATTGGAAATGACAATGAAATGTAACTTTCTCATCGGCACGCTATGCCTTGCTGCCTTGCTTGCCACCACATCGTGCAAAACCACTCGAAAGATGCAACAAACCACATCGCAAGAATCTTTCAGCGACGACACTCGTAACACCCTACATAACACGACTGTATTACCCGACAGCCTGCTCAACGGCGAATGGCTCTTCACTGAAGCTTGCGGGAAACCGGTAATAGGCGATAAAACCGTACAGATTACATTCGACATAGCTACCAGCCGCATTTTCGGTAATAACGGATGTAACGTATTCAACGGGGTTTTAATATTGGGCGATGGCACAGCTTTATCGTTTGGCGAGTGTATCACTACCATGATGGCTTGCCGTCCTGAAGTTACTGACCGCAATGTAATGGAGGCATTAAATTCTACAACGCACTATGCTGTTACTGAACAAACAAAGGAGAAGCTGACAATAGTCCTCCTCAACAGTGAAGGTATGCCGGTAGCTACCCTGTCGCGACAAATGCGAGAATTGCTCAACGGGCATTGGGATATCATAGAGGTAGACGGGAAAAAAATAATAGATGCTGAAGAGATGCCTTCGATTGTGTTAGACATTACGACACAGAAAATTACCGGCAACTCAGGCTGCAACCTTCTGAACGGTACCATAGTGTATGACAACACCAATGTAAACAATGGCATCCAGTTTGACCAAATTGCCTCGACGCGCCGCATGTGTTCGCCCGAAGCAATGAAGATTGAAGATGCCGTGTTGAATGCGCTGAACGACGTAGATGCATTCCGCATTATCAACAACACTCATATAGGGCTGTATCGAATACCCGAGAAAAGCAATCTTCTGGTTTTGCGTCGTAAATAAGGACAAATATATCAACAACTAACGAAACAGCCCGTAGAGGTTCTCTACGGGCTGTTTCGTTTACTATGCTTATTGTGTCGACTTACGTTCAGGCACTACATCCATGTTTCATAAAACTACACATTATGCCTTTATCTATACACAATAAGGGACGCTTTTCATCATCATTTCATACTGCCGCGAATATTTAACGCACTCAATCATTAGTAAGATATGCAGGAGCAGGCAAGTGCATACCGGCTATGGTAAGCTTATTGTCACGGGCATATTGCATAAGGCGTCGACGAGTCTCTACAGCCTTTGTCTTATCCATATCATACGAAGCACAATACTCGGGATAAGGTATTTGCAAAGCGGCTCCATGCATAAGGTCGCCTACTATCAACAGGCTGCCTACCTGGTATGCTGTATGTCCGGGTGTATGCCCTGTTGCATCTATTGTACATACTCCACCTGGCAAGGTATCACCAAAAGCAAAGAGGTGCAGATGCTCCTTGTAGGCTTCCATTGTAGCAACAGCTTGTGCATTCTGGTCTGCAGGCATCTGCATCCACGCATCATACTCGGCCTTTGCAAGATAGACTTCGGCATTTGGGAAAACGACGCTGTCGCCACACATCATACCTCCTATGTGGTCGCCGTGCAGATGGGTAAGATAGAGATAACGTACATCGGCGGGTGTCAATCCTATGGCTTGTAACCGTTCCATAAGCTTGCCATCAGGAGCGCCTATACCGGTGTCAAACAAAATATGTTCACCGTTGGCCTCTACCCAAAAGGCACTGATAGTCGAGGGTATGCCGTCTTGCAAATCGAGGCGCTCTATAAGCGTGTCGGGAGCATCGGCAAAGAGAGTACGAGGCATCAATTTTTCTTGTGCATTGTCTTGCAGCCAAACAGCAGTCACATCATCAAGCGGCAAAATTTCTACTCCTTCTATTGCTACCGTATCGGTAGCCGCAACATCTTGCTGGGTTGCATCTTTTTTACCGGAACACGAAGCCAGAGCCATTGCCAAGGCAACAATCATTCCTGTCGATTTTACTAAATAGGTGTTCATGTCGTTAATTTTTTGGGGTTGTGTTTGAGAAATAGTATCCTATGTAACAAGGTTTTAGTCATATCCCTTTTGCTATTCAAAAAAGTACATAGGCCAAAATTTAACCAATATAATTGAATTTACAAATAACCTGGCTCTATTCAACCCTTCGTCATCAAATCATATTCTCATCACATCCCCATGTCGTAAAAAAGCCGTACACCTTTCGGGGAGTACGGCTTTATATTTTGAGAAAGAAGACTATTATTCTTCTTCGTCGTCATCTTCCTCTTTCATATTGTGGAATACATTCTGAACGTCTTCATCTTCTTCGATACGCTCCAATAACTTTTCGATAGAAGCACGTTGCTCGGCATCGAGTTCCTTCACGTCATTGGGAATGCGCACAAACTCTGAGCTGATGATTTCAAAGCCGTTATCCTCAAGATACTTTTGGATGTCGTTATACGACTCGAACGAACCATAGAGAACAACCTCATCGTCATCGGCTTCAACCTCATCTACTCCATAGTCTATCAACTCCAGCTCAAGGTCTTCAAGCGAAATACCCTCCTTGGGTTTGATATGGAATACACATTTGTGCTCAAACAGGAATGACAACGAACCCGTTGTACCCAAAGAGCCACCGGCTTTATTGAAGTAACTACGTATATTGGCTACCGTACGGGTATGATTGTCGGTTGCTGTCTCTATAACAATAGCAATTCCATAAGGTCCGTATCCTTCATATACAAGTTCTTTGAAGTCGCCGGCATCTTTATCGGTAGCTTTCTTGATAGCACGCTCTACATTATCCTTGGGCATGTTGGCTGCTTTGGCATTTTGCATCAAAGCACGCAAGCGAGGGTTACCGTTAGGATCGGGACCTCCGGCCTTTACGGCGATGGTTATTTCTTTTCCTATTTTGGTAAATGTGCGAGACATGTTGCCCCAGCGTTTCAATTTTCTGGCTTTGCGGTATTCAAAAGCTCTTCCCATATTTTTCTGTTTTACTAAATTATATTTTAACTAAGATTTCATTTATCGCAACTGTGCTCCCAGCTGTTGTGAATAAGCTGCTATCAGCTTATTCATAACACCATCTATTTGTTTGTCGGTAAGGGTCTTGTCATCATCCTGCAAGAAGAACGAGACAGCATACGATTTCTTGCCTGCAGGCAACTTGTCACCCTCGTAAACATCGAAAAGCAACACTTCTCGCAACAGCTTGCGGTCGGTAGCACGTGCTACTCGCTCTATATCGGCAAACGTCACTGCATTGTCTACGAGCAATGCCAAGTCTCGTTTCACCGACTGGTACTTGGGCAATTCGGTAAACGTTACTTTATGGTGCAATGCAAGATGCAGCATATTATCCCACAAAAGTTCGGCATAGAAAACATCGGCATCTATATCGGCTTTCTTCAGTAACTTGCGGTTTACGATACCCACATGTCCCAGCAATTTGCCGCCACGGGTCATTATCTGTAAAGCTGCAGAGTAAAGATCGTCCGATATTTGTGTTATCACCATTTCATTGTGCGATATACCCATACGGGCAAAGATATTCTCTACATAAGCTTTCAGCTCAAAGACACTCGATTTCTCGTCTGGGTGTGCCCAGCTGCCCGATACCCGATTGCCTGTAAGCCACAAGGCCAAGTGTTTCTCCTCGGAATATGCCGCAGTAAGATTACTGTCGGATGTCTTGTCGGCATCATAGAAATAGCAACTGCCAAACTCATAGAAGCGCACATCGGGATGACGGCGGTTGATGTTGCGGGCTATGCTCTCCAAGCCACCGAACAACAAGGTCTGACGCATTACGCCAAGGTCGCTACTGAGAGGATTAAGCAATCGTACAAAACGGTCGGGCGAGAAGTTACCACAACCTTCGTAAAGCGAAGCCGCGGTAAACGAATTGCACATAATCTCGTTGAAGCCGCATCCTGTCAGCTGCTCCGATATGATGTTTTGCAAATGGTGACTTTGGTCGGTAACAGTCTTATATGACAAATTGGCATGAAGTGCATCGGTAAACTCCACATTGTTGTAGCCGTAAATGCGCAACAAGTCTTCAATGACGTCTACCTCGCGTTGTACATCCACCCTATATGTGGGGACAAGCAACTGCAGAGCCTCGTCAGTCTCACCGGTAATTTTCATTTCGAGACTCTTCAAAATAGATTTTATTGTCTCGGCCGGTATCTTCTTTCCTATGAGTTTGTCTACTTTATCATAGGTAAGTGTAACAGGGAATGGAGGGAATCCCTCGGGACGTGTATCGACAATCTCTCCACAAATCGTACCACCTGCCAGTTCCTTCACCATCAGAGCGGCCAGCTTCAGTACATACACCAAATTGTTATTGTCTATGCCACGTTCATAGCGGAACGAAGCATCGGTGCTGAGCCCTTGACGACGTGCCGTCTTACGCACCCAGGTAGGGTTGAAATAGGCCGATTCGAGGAATATATCGGTAGTAGCCTCCGTTACACCCGACTTCAGACCTCCAAATACACCGGCTATACACATAGGCTCCTCAACATTGCATATCATAAGGTCTTTATCGGTGAGGGTTCGCTCTACACCATCGAGGGTGACAAATTTTGTACCATTCTCTACAGTACGTACAACCACTTTACCGCCTTTTATCTGATTCAAATCGAAGCAGTGCAAGGGTTGGCACATGGCATGCAGCAGATAGTTGGTAATATCTACAATATTATTTATAGGATGCAAGCCTATGTTTTGTAACCGTTTCTTCAGCCACTCGGGGCTTTCGGCCACCTTGACGCCACGAATTGTCAATCCGGCATAGCGCGGACAAGCCTCGGTATTGCGTACTTCTACTGCAATAGCTCCATCGAGCGTATCTACCTTGAAGTTATCTACTGAGGGGCGTCGCAACTGAGCCGGTTTGCCATGTCGAGCCAGATAGGCCGACAAATCGCGAGCCACACCATAATGCGAGGCAGCATCTATACGGTTGGGAGTGATATCCATCTCTATAACGTAATCACTCTCTATATTATAATATTGTTTGGCCGGCGTACCGGGAGCGACAGGCTCTGGCAAGACAATGATACCTGCATGCGAAGTGCCTATACCTATTTCATCCTCAGCACATATCATACCAAAGGACTCCACGCCGCGTATCTTTGACTTCTTGATAGTAAAGCTTTGGTCACCATCATACAATACTGTACCTATTGTAGCTACAACTACATATTGTCCGGCAGCCACGTTGGCAGCACCGCATACTATCTGTACCGGCTCACCCTGGCCCAAGTCTACCGTAGTCACATGCAAATGGTCACTGTTGGGATGGTCTTCGCAAGTAAGCACTTTACCTATTACCAATCCTTCAAGCCCACCCTTTATAGCTTGCACTTCTTCTACACCACCGGTTTCCAAGCCGATAGAGGTCAGTGCTGCTGAAGTTTCCTCGGGAGAAAGGTTAAAATCGAGATACTCTTTCAGCCAATTATAAGAAATATTCATATTACGACGATTTTTATCCTTGTTATACAAGCCGTAGCGGCAATAAAACAAGCTGAGCAACGGGCTTGCAAAAATTTGCCCAAAGGTACGAAGAATTTTCGTGATTATGACGGCCTCTCCATAAAAACCTTGCATTTGCGCCATCAAATAAGTCGGCTCACATGTTATATCCTTATATGCACGGTTTATCTACTATTTTTTGTATCTTTGAACCGTACAGAAGTATTTCTCAACAGAAAAAATGTCTAACCCGAAATAATACTTACAAACTATGATAAAGATATATGGCATGGAGACCTGCCCCGATTGTACTTATGTAGAACAGCAGGTAACAGATAACAACCGATACGAAATCATAGACATAGGCAAGAGTGTACGCAACCTCAAGGCCTTCTTAAAACTTCGCGACAACAATGCCGTGTTTGCAACTGCCAAGGCCACAGGTGCGGTAGGCATACCTTGTTTTGTCCTCGACGACGGCACGGTCACACTTACACCCGAAGATGCCGGCCTACAATCGCGCCCTACAGCCGAAGGTGCCTCATGCAATATTGACGGTAGCGGTTGCTGACAACCATAACCCGGAGTACTACTGTCTGGCTGCATACCATTACATGTTACGTGTTATGGTATATCCCTGCATCAATCGGCAACATCAGTCGCAAACCGATTGGTAAAACAAGTAATAATCCGTACAATAACAGCTTATATAAAAAAGAAACGCTGCAACGATAATCGTTGCAGCGTTTCACTATTTTATCCTGGCGTTACAGCATTACATCATGCCGCCCATGCCACCCATTCCGTTGGCAGGCATTGCAGGAGCAGGATTCTCCTCTTTCTTCTCGGCTATTACGCACTCTGTTGTAAGGAACATACCGGCGATGCTGGCAGCATTCTCAAGAGCTACACGCGTAACCTTGGCAGGGTCGATAACGCCTGCGGCAAAGAAGTTTTCATATTCGCCTGTACGAGCATTGTAACCGAAGTCGCCTTTGCCTTCGCGAACTTTTTGCAGTATAACTGCACCTTCAAGACCGGCGTTAGCAACAATCTGACGCAACGGAGCCTCAATAGCACGTTTTACAATTTCAATACCTGTGGTTTCGTCCTCGTTGTCACCTTTGAGGTTTTCGAGCATATCTATGCAACGGATGTAAGTAACACCGCCGCCCGGTACAATACCTTCTGCTATAGCAGCACGTGTTGCACTCAAGGCATCGTCAACACGATCTTTCTTCTCTTTCATCTCAACCTCCGATACGGCACCGATATAGAGCACTGCTACACCGCCGGCAAGTTTAGCCAAACGCTCTTGCAATTTCTCACGGTCGTAATCGCTGGTTGTTTTCTCGATTTGAGCTTTGATTTGAGCCACACGTGCAGCGATGGCATCTTTACTGCCCAAACCGTTTACGATAACGGTATTGTCTTTATTGATGGTGATTTTCTCGGCACGGCCCAGCATATCGAGGGTAGTAGCATCGAGCTTCAAGCCCTTCTCTTCCGAGACAACTACACCACCGGTAAGTACGGCTATATCTTCGAGCATCTCTTTACGACGGTCGCCAAAGCCAGGAGCCTTAACGGCGCAAACCTTCAACGAACCACGCAGACGGTTTACAACCAACGTAGCCAAAGCCTCGCTGTCAACATCCTCAGCAATGATAAGCAAAGGACGACCGCTTTGTGCCGATGCTTCCAATACGGGGAGCATATCTTTCAATGCCGAAATCTTCTTGTCGTAGATAAGGATGTAGGGGTTCTCCATCTCGCACTCCATCTTCTCGGTATTGGTTACAAAGTAGGGCGAGATATAACCACGGTCGAATTGCATACCCTCAACAACCTCAACAGTCGTATCGGTACCTTTAGCCTCTTCAACGGTGATAACACCATCTTTCTTTACTTTGCGCATAGCCTCAGCGATAAGTTGACCTATTTCCTCATCGTTGTTGGCCGAGATACGTGCTATCGATTCTATCTTAGAGAAATCGTCGCCAACCTCTTGAGCTTGAGCTCTGATACCTTCAACTACTTTAGCAACAGCTTTGTCTATACCACGTTTCAAGTCCATGGGGTTTGCACCGGCTGTAACGTTTTTCAAGCCTACATTAACAATGGCTTGTGCCAATACGGTAGCCGTAGTAGTACCATCACCGGCATCGTCGCCAGTCTTCGAGGCAACCTCTTTTACCAACTGAGCACCCATGTTCATAAACGGGTCTTCGAGCTCTATCTCTTTAGCAACGGTAACACCGTCTTTCGTAATTTGGGGAGCACCGAATTTTTTCTCGATAATCACATTACGGCCCTTAGGACCAAGGGTAACTTTTACAGCATCGGCCAACGCATCAACGCCAGCGCGCAGCTCTTCACGAGCCTGAGTATCGAATTTTATTTCTTTAGCCATAGTAGTAATCTTTTTTTGAGTTATTCTGAATAGTATAAATGATTACAAAATTGCGAGAATGTCAGACTGACGCATGATAAGGTATTTTTCGCCATCGAGCTCAATTTCAGTACCGGCATACTTGCCATACAAAACCTTGTCATTGGGCTTTACGACCATCTCCTCATCTTTCGTACCGTTACCAACAGCAATAACCGTACCTTTGAGAGGTTTCTCTTTTGCTGAATCGGGAATGATAATTCCACCGACTGTTTTTTCTTCGGCAGGAGCGGGCAATACCAGCACTCTGTCTGCCAATGGCTTAATGTTCATTGTATTACTATTTTTTAATGTTTATACTCTATTAATGCCTCTGCATAAAGCAGAATGCACTAAATATTTAACCAATTTCATGCCAAAAACAGACAAGCGGACAATATCGGACAAAATGACAGCAAAAAAGAGTCTCATCTACATACCTGCATGTCCGATAGACAGTATCCCAATTATGGCAACGGCCTAAACGGCAATCTCTGTAAATGCTCCCTCCTACTCTAGCTCAACACCTTGCCCATCTCCTGCCATAATATAACAAGTGGGCTGCGGCATATTTTTACTATGCTGCAGCCCACTGACAAAATGATGACAAACAAACAGGTCACTTGGCAGTCTCATCACAACTACAGAAACTGCTATGCAACCCGGGCATCAGAAAGAACGGCCCTGATATACCGACGACTGTTCTGTAGACAGTAATGTACCGCTAAGTGTAATACGGTTGGAACTGAAATTGGGGTCGACCGTCACCGTAGCATTGTTTCCTCCTACCGGAAGACTTAAATAGACCGACGCCGAGATACCCGAGCCCAATACATTCATCGAGAAAAAGACATTGCCTTTCTTATCGGTTTTCAGCTCCATATCCGAGGCGCGTCCCTCTACAGTAACACCGCCCACACCATTGGGGCCACCTACATTGAATGGGGCTACCTGTACAACAGCCTCATCGCCTTTGAGCGAAACGAAATTGGTACCTGACGATACATAAGCCGTCTCACCCCGCTTAAAGACCAAACGGTCGGCCTCCAAAACAAAATCGTGGTTTTCTATAGCCTCTACCGCACGCACAAAACTCACCGAGTCGCGCATGGCCTGTATACGTTTCTCCATGGCTTTCTTATCAATCTTCTCTTGCTTGGCGGCAGTCTTGTCGGCCTGCGTATCCGCGTGTGCATTTACTACTCCTACACACGATAATGCGCCTATGAGCGCCCATACCCAAAATTTCTGTTTCATAATCGCTAAAATTAAAATTTTATTATTACGATGCATCGCCTACGTTTATCAAACGAAAGCCATTCGTTTTTATTATAAATATAACAAATAGCATGCCATATAATAACAATATTTCAATTCAAGTTATACTATTTTAATTGAAGGGGTGCTACACATACATTCACGCCACTTCATGAGCATAAGATATATAAATTGCCGTTGCCTCACAGCTGAGCAACATATATAATTACTAACTACTAATGTGCCAAATTGATTTTATCCTGTATTACAAATCGAGCAATCCGTCGGGAAGATGCATGTGTATGGTTCGTGCCTCTTCGTCGATAGATTCTACAAAAGCTTCTTGTGCCGGAATAAGCAACTCCTTGCCATCGGAAGCAGCTACGACAAAGAGTACATTGACAGTGGCATCGTCTATGGCAATGATACTTCCTAAAGCTCCTTTCTCACTGTCTACAACACTGAATCCGATAAAATAATCGCCGGGAGTTGCGGCTTCGTCAGACTCTACATAGTAGCGTTTGGGATAATATACATCAAGCAGAGTAAATGCAGCTGCATCTGTTTCATTATCAACATCGCAAAGTTTCATAAGCGCAGTAGAGTCGCTTTTAAAACGATATTCTTCAATAAAGAAGGGAACAAAAATGCCATCGACACAACACACGATATAGGGTGAGTCGCAACGGTCGAAAGCATCGTCGGTAAAAGTCATGGAAATTTCTCCACGCACACCATGAGGCTTGTTGAAGCGTCCTATTTTTATGAGTTCGTCACGACGTATCATATTACAAGCGTGTTATGCGCGCTCCTATCGCGTTGAGACGGCGGTCTATGTCCTGGTATCCGCGGTCAATTTGCTCTATGTTGTGTATACGGCTGGTACCCTCGGCACTCATGGCGGCTATCAGCAGAGCTACGCCGGCTCGTATATCGGGCGACACCATGTCGGCAGCACGCAAGGCGTGAGCGTGAGCTTGCCCTATGACAACGGCACGGTGCGGGTCGCAAAGTATGATTTGCGCCCCCATGTCTATAAGTTTGTCAACAAAGAAAAGACGGCTCTCAAACATCTTCTGATGGATGAGCACACTACCCTTGGCTTGTGTAGCCACAACAAGAAAGACACTGAGCAGGTCGGGTGTAAGCCCGGGCCATGGAGCATCGGCAAAGGTCATAATGGAACCGTCGATGAAGGTCTCTATCTCGTAACTTTCGTGAGTAGGAATATGCAAGTCATCGCCCCTCTGCTCTATGGTAATGCCCAGACGACGGAAACTGTCGGGAATAATGCCGAGATGCTGTACCGAAGCATTTTTGATAGTTATATCCGAGGCCGTCATAGCAGCCAGACCTATGAAGCTGCCCACCTCTATCATATCGGGCAAGATGGTATGCTCGCATCCGTGCAACGCCCCTACCCCGTACACTGTAAGGAGGTTCGAGCCTATACCCTCTATGCGTGCCCCCATACGGCATAGCATATGCGACAATTGCTGTACGTAGGGCTCACATGCTGCATTGTATATGGTGGTAACGCCCTGTGCAAGAGCTGCCGCCATCAGTATATTGGCCGTACCGGTAACCGAAGCCTCATCGAGCAGCATATACGTGCCTTGTAACTTGTCGGCTTTTACTTCATATACGGCCGAACCTGCTGTACACGATATGGAGGCTCCCAACTTCTGCATACCGAGAAAATGGGTATCGAGACGACGACGACCTATCTTGTCACCTCCGGGACGAGGCATACGCACATATCCCTCACGGGCCAAGAGCGGGCCCATCAGCATGACAGAGCCGCGCAACGATGCACATCGCGATATAAAAGCATCGCTTTGCATATAATCTACATTCAAGCGCTCTGCACGGAAGGTATATGTATCTATCCCGTCACGGCTTACCTCTACCCCCATCTCGCGCAGCAGCTGTATGAGGTTGTTAACGTCAAGTATGTCGGGGACATTGTGAACCGTGACTGCCTCGGTTGTAAGTAACGAAGCGCATATAATCTGCAAGGCTTCATTTTTAGCGCCCTGCGGGGTAAGTTCGCCTTGTAACCGGCGACCGCCTTCTATAACGAATGATGCCATAACGTGTGTATATGCCGGTAAGGATTGTGGTTACTTGTTTTTCTTTTTCTTCTTACGCGATTGTTGTTGCGGCGCCGGGTCGTCTTTGAGTTCTTTGGCACGTAAAAGGGGTGCATCCATACGGATAGCACCATGGGTATATTCGTAAACGTCTTGCCAGATTTTCTCATCATCGACATTATCCTTATTCCAGGTAATGTAAGAACGCTTCATAAAATTGGCCAGCATATAGACCAACGCATCGCGCTCCTCACCGGGCGACATAAGTCGGGCTTTCTGCAACATCTCTTCGGTAATTTTCCCATAGTGACGATAGTGTATGGGGAAGTGTCGATATGGTATACGCTCGGGTTTTGTCACCAGGTTCTCACGCTTTACAACGGGATAAGGGTAATCTATATCGAGTTTAAAGTCGGCCATGATAGCGAGATGGTCCCACAACTTGTGCTTAAAGTCGTCAATATCGCGCAAGTGCGGAAACAGGTTACCCATAATATCTATAATGGTATAAGCACAACGAGTACGCTCCTGCCTGTCGGGAATAGTGAGGCAGTAATCAACCATTTGCTGCACATTGCGCCCATACTCGGGCAAAACAAGTTTTTTGAGTTGTGAATTATATTGCAACATAATGCTATAACTGGTTCTCTTGATTATATGATTTTGTTTTTGGGACGGGTAGCCACAAACTCTTTCAGATAGAACGGTTCGTAATAGGCTACGTCACAAAAATCACCTTTTACAAAAGCACGTTCGGCAAGTGCTACCATTCCGGAGGCAAGCGGTCTGATGTCGTCTACAAAGAGTGCATTACGATGCTGTATCACATTTTTACACTTAGCCGCACCATTGCCACAAAACACCACCTTGCGATGCTCGAGTACATCGGCAAACGTATTCTCATCTACCACATATGCTCCAACAGGCACAACCGGTTGCAACCGCTCGTCGTACACAGCAGCATATACCTCCATACGACGGGCATCTATCATGGGACATATCAAAGCTTCGGGGTCGGCATCGGCACGGAACATAACCGTAGTGCATAGTAACTCGAGCGTGCTCACTGCAATGAGGGGCAACCCTAATCCAAAGCAGAGGCCCTTAGCCTCAGAAACGCCGATACGCAAACCCGTATAAGAGCCGGGGCCACCACTTACCGCAACGGCATGCAAGGGCAACTCCTTGAGACGGACATAGGTGACTGCGTCTTTTACATAGTCTCCCAAAAGCGAAGCATGCGAAGGGCCATCGAACGACTCACGATGAAATTGCACATATCCGTCGCACGACAATGCCACGGAACATACCTCGGTAGAGGTCTCTATATGTATAATATTGGGCATAGCAATATATTTCTTACTGATACGGAGCACAAAAATAGCTCTTTTTTCTCAATGGATAGGAGAAATAACCGCGAAATAAATTAATTTTGCAGGAATAATATATTGAACCATGATACAATCCATGACCGGATTCGGCAAAGGAATAGCCGAATTGCCTAACAAAAAGATAATTGTCGAAATAAAGTCACTCAACAGCAAGCAACTCGACCTATCGACCCGTATTCCGCCTTTGTATAAAGAGAAAGAGATGGAAATACGGAGTGAGATAGCCCGTAGACTCGAGCGCGGCAAGGTAGACCTCACGATACGTACCGAAAGTATCGGTGGCGATATGCCGTCACAACTCAATGTAAAAGCCTTGCAAAGCTATTACGAACAAATAAACAATGCGGCTGCTACCTTAGGCATAAATACCCCTACCGATTGGTTTCAGATTTTATTCCGTCTGCCCGATACCTTACAGACCGAGACTCCCGAACTGACCGACGAAGAGACCGTAGCTCTTGACGAAGCCTTGAAAACGGCCATAGACCAACTTGTTGCATTCCGCACACAAGAAGGCCGATGCCTGCAAAATATTTTTACGCAGAAAATAACAAACATTGCTGCGTTACTCAAAGAAGTAGAGACCTACGAGCAAGAACGTATAGAAAAGATAAAAGGACGTATCGTAGAGGGATTGTCGAAAATAAAAGAAATAGACTACGATAAAAACCGTCTCGAACAGGAGATGATATACTATATAGAAAAATTAGATATCAACGAAGAGAAGCACCGCCTCGACAATCATCTGCGCTACTTCATGGAAACGATGGAAACCGGGCATGGACAAGGCAAGAAATTGGGTTTCATAGCCCAAGAGATGGGACGTGAAATAAATACACTGGGCTCTAAGGCCAACCATGCCGAGATGCAACGCATCGTAGTGCGCATGAAAGATGAGTTGGAACAGATAAAAGAACAAGTTCTCAATGTAATGTAACCACAGATATGGAGAAGAAAGGCAAACTGATTATTTTCTCGGCGCCATCGGGCTCGGGCAAATCTACTCTCATACAATATCTCATGCAGCAAGGCTTGCCTCTGTCGTTCTCTGTTTCGGCAACCAGCCGTCAGCCACGGGGCAACGAGCAAAACGGCAAAGACTATTACTTCATGAGTATCGATGAGTTTCGCGAACACATAGGCAATGGCGACTTTCTGGAATATGAAGAGGTATATCCCGGCAAGTACTATGGCACACTGAAGAGCGAGATAGAACGTCTGCGCGAAAGCCACCGCCATGTGATATTCGATGTCGACGTGGTAGGCGGACTCAACATAAAGCGTTTCTATGGCAACGACGCACTCTCCATATTTATCAAGCCACCCAGTGTCGATGTGTTGCACGAGCGGCTTGTAAAACGGGGAACCGATGCACCCGAAGTAATCACCACCCGCATAGCCAAGGCTGTGAAAGAGTTGTCGTATGCACCGCAATTCGATAAAATAGTGGTTAACGACGATCTCGAGAAAGCCAAAAAGCAAGTATTGGAACTCGTCACAAACTTTATAAACGAATAATCATGAAAATAGGCATCTTCTCGGGTTCATTCAATCCCGTACACATGGGACATCTCATGTTGGCTTCGTATCTTGCCGAATACGAGGACTTCGATGAAGTATGGATGAGCGTAACGCCTCACAACCCTGTACGCGAGCGAAGTACCCCCGATGGAGACCGCCACCGATGCGAAATGTTGAAGTTAGCCGTAAGCCACAACCCTAAAATACGCTATTGCGACATAGAGTTTTCGCTACCACAACCCTCCTACACCATAACCTTGCTCGATACGCTTCGCGAGAGGTATCCGGGAAACACCTTCATATTGGTTATCGGTGCCGATAATTGGCTTATCTTCGACCGCTGGAAAGAGGGCAATCGCATCATCAACGAATATGGTGTATGCATATATCCCCGCATGGGATACGAAATAGACACCGACAAACTGCCCGCTCACGTCAGCTATGCACATGCCCCCATTGTAGAACTATCGTCTACATGGATACGCGATGGCATTGCCGATGGACACGACATGAACACATTTCTACCCGCAGGTGTATATGATTATATATGCCGTAACCATTTATACTGTAAATAAAAATGGACGAAAGAGTGTACTCAAAAGAGATAGTAGAATTTGTCACTGTAGGATTAGAATTTTGCAGCCGAGTGGAACAATGCTCCGAGAGTGACAGGGATGATTTTATACTCGCCCTTACACGCATACTTCCCCTGCTGTATGTAAAGGCTTCGCTACTCCCCACTGACGAACCGGAAGAGGACGACGACCTTGCCAATTATGTGACAGAAGAACAATATGAATACATCCGCAACTCTGTAAGTGTTCTCTTGGGTAAAGACGACGACTATCTAGAGGTTTTCGATGCCGATATGGCCTACAGCGATGCCCCTATTGCAGCATCTATTTCAGAAGGGATAGCCGACGTATACCAAGACATACGCGACTTTCTCGAGGTGTATCGCTATGGCAACGAAACCTTGTCGCGCATAGCTATATATCGATGCCGAGAAAATTTCGCCACTTATTGGGGACAGAAATTGGTAAACATTATGCGCCCGCTCCATAACCTCGGTTATGGTAACGAAAGAGACGAATCAGATGAATATGACGCTTACGGACACGAGCAACATCATCACGATTGCGATGACCCGCTCTGTCACCATCATCACCACTCATCGTAAGCAACCAGATTATGAGAACATTGCAACCTAACATCTGCATAGACAAAGAGAGTGTCAACGAACTGCCCATCGAAAGTTTCGGTGGTGCCATACATGTCGTAGACACACCCGAAGCTGCAGAGACTGCCATCGAGACTCTGCGGCACGCCCCTATGCTGGGAATAGATACTGAAACCAAACCCTCGTTTCGCAAAGGCAAAACAAACAAAGTATCATTGATACAAATTGCCACCGACAACGAGTGTTTCTTGTTCCGCATAAACAAAATAGGTTTTACCCCGGCACTACGTGACCTGTTGACCGACCCAGACTTACTCAAAATAGGGCTTTCGCTAAAAGACGATTTTTCGGTACTGCACCGCGTTGGTGACTTTAAACCTCAAAACTACGTAGAATTACAGACCCTTGTCAAACAATATGGTATAGCCGACATGAGCTTGCAAAAGATATATGCCATTATTTTCGGCAAAAAAATATCAAAGGCTCAACGGCTCTCCAATTGGGAGGCTCCCACCCTCTCCGTGCCCCAACAATACTATGCCGCACTCGATGCGTGGGCCTGCCTGCACATATACAACGCATTGCTACATAAAGAACCCTTTTATATCAATACCTTTGCTTCTACCAATGATAGCGAAAGGAAAAACACCCACCTTAAAAACTTACAATAATGAAACATCTAAAGAAATCTGTCTTTATTCCTGCCATGTTGTTGATATACCTTATCGTCATGGCTTTCATGGGACGTAATATACTGAAAGAGGGCGAAATCTTGGAGTACTTTGGCATTATAGTAGTATCGCTGCTCTGTATCATCGCGTTGTACTACACATTGCGGGCACAAGAGCGCGCCCGTGCCCGCCGGCAAGAAGAAGCTCAGAAACAAGAAAAAGAGGCTCTACCTGATGAAAAGACATCGCAAGAGCAGCAACATCACTCTCAAGAAGAAACCGGGAAATAACAGTTTCGTAACATAAACCTCTCAAATTTATACAACAATGATAAGACTAAATGTTTTTATGGAAGTCAGCGCCGACAAACGCGACACAGTTGTTGAGATAGCCAAAGAATTGGTAAAGCACTCATTGCAAGACAACGGTTGCATAGCTTACGACCTATACGAAAGTGCAACCCGCCACAATACACTGATGATATGTGAAACGTGGAAAGACCCTGAAGTATTGGAAGCCCACCAACAATCAGAACATTTCAAGCGATTGGTTCCGCAACTCGAGGAGCTCAGCAATATGAAACTCGAAAAATTTAATTTCTGACGCTATACAATACTTTCAATCGACAAAAACACTGGTGCTTAGCCTCGTTACGAGGCTAAGCACCAGTGTTTTTATGTTATCTTTTTAAAATGTTTCACCACATGCGAAGTGGCATGACCTAAAAAAACGACAACACCATTCGCGCGTTGGCAATGCAGTATAAATATCAATCGAAACTTTTGCGACGGAATACAAAGCTACGACCCAAATATTTTTCGCGTACAATAGGATTCTCAGCCAACTCCTCAGATGTGCCTTGGAAAAGTATCTTTCCTTCAAAAAGAAGATAAGCTCGGTCGGTAATACTCAACGTCTCGGGAGCATTATGGTCGGTGATAAGAATACCTATGTTCTTTTCTTTCAATTTATATACTATCTTTTGTATATCCTCTACTGCTATGGGGTCGACGCCGGCAAAAGGCTCATCAAGCATGATAAACTGAGGGTCTATCGCCAGACAACGAGCTATCTCGGTACGACGCCGCTCACCACCCGAGAGCTGGTCGCCCAAGTTCTTACGCACCTTACCAAGGCTGAACTCCGCAATCAGACTCTCCAACTTTTCGCGCTGATACTCGGGAGTCGTTTTAGTCATTTCCAAAACCGCCCGTATATTATCCTCAACCGAAAGTTTGCGGAATACCGATGGCTCCTGGGCCAAATACCCTATACCATGCTGAGCACGCTTATAAACCGGGAACTCGGTTATATCGAGGTCATTGATATAGATGTGTCCCTCATTGGGCGTAACAAGCCCCGTAGTCATATAGAAGGTTGTGGTCTTGCCGGCTCCATTTGGGCCCAGCAGCCCCACTATCTCGCCTTGCGTCACATTGATAGAAACATGGTTAACCACTGTACGCTGGCGATATTTCTTTACCAAATCGCTGGTACGCAATACCATACCTCCATTACGACGCATCGCATCGACTGCATCCATATTGCTCGTTTTGTCTGACGCAAACATATAGATAATATTTTCGGGTGCAAAGATAATACAATCACAGGCAAAACAAAAAAGCGATGCTTCAAATTCTTTGGTACGACAGCGTTTTACATATATATATTATACAAAGACTCTCAGACACATCCCCTCGACAATATAAAATCGGGATAAAACAAAAAAGACCTATTTACAGCACAAAGCGATATGAGCAAGAGATTGCAACAAAAAATTCGTACATTTGCAAGTTATTCTTGTTATCAAATAAATTATATGTTACACAACGCCCTCAAAAATTTTGGAAACTATGCCCACCTGATGGGACGTACATTCAGTCGCCCCGACAGATGGAAAGAGTTCCTCAAATGCTATATCGACGAATTATATAAACTGGGAGTCAATTCCATTCCTATTGTTATTATCATATCACTCTTTATCGGTGCTGTAATCGCCATACAGATGCAGTTGAATATCGTTTCGCCGTTATTGCCTAAATACACCGTGGGAGTGGCAACCCGAGAAATTATCTTGCTCGAATTTTCATCCACCATGCTGGCACTTATCCTATCGGGTAAAGTAGGTTCAAATATTGCATCAGAAATTGGTGCCATGCGTGTAACCGAGCAAATAGATGCGCTGGAAATTATGGGTATCAACAGTGCCAACTACATTATACTGCCTAAAATAGCAGGTATGGTAACATTTATGCCGGTACTTGTCATATTCAGTATGGCGACAGGTATACTTGGCGGCTATGCCATCGCAGTACTTACAGGCATCATCTCCATATCGATACTGACATATGGTATTCAGGCTTTCTTCAACGAGTTCTATATCTGGTATGCCCTTTTCAAATCGCTGTTTTTTGCTTTTATAATCAGTAGCATAGCTTCATTCTATGGGTATACGGTAAAGGGAGGCTCATTGCAGGTAGGTAAAGCAAGCACCAATGCGGTTGTCGTAAGCAGCGTAATGATACTGCTAGTAGATGTAATAATCACACAAATCATGATGGGATGATAGAGATAAAACATATCAATAAATCGTTCGAGGGAAAACAAGTGCTGTATGACATATCGGCACAGTTCTACGAAGGGAAAACCAACCTGATAATAGGACAAAGCGGCTCCGGCAAGACCGTACTCGTAAAATCTATTGTAGGCCTTATGCGTCCCGAATCGGGCGAAATTCTCTACGACGGCCGTAACAGCATGGTTATGAAACCCTCGCAAATAAAGGCATTGCGAAAAGAGATAGGCATGCTCTTCCAGGGGTCGGCGCTCTTCGATTCTGAAACCGTACTTGGCAACGTAATTTTCCCGTTGAAGATGTACACCCGCGACAGCTATGCGACATGCAAAAAAAGAGCCGAGTTTTGCTTAGACCGTGTAAACCTACACGGAGTCAACGACCTCTACCCGTCAGAAATAAGCGGAGGTATGCAAAAACGCGTGGCCATAGCCCGGGCTATCGCACTCAACCCCAAATATCTGTTCTGCGACGAACCCAACTCGGGCTTAGACCCCAAAACATCACTCGTCATTGACGAACTGTTGAGCGACATCACCCACGAATATAAAATGACTACTATTATCAATACCCACGATATGAATTCTGTATTGGGTATCGGTGAAAACATTATTTTCATACGCAAAGGACATAAAGAATGGGTGGGAACTCGGCACGAAATTACCACGAGCGACAATGCTGCTCTCGAAGATTTCGTCTTCGCTACCCCACTGTTTAAAGAGGTAAAGCACTTCTTGGTAGAGCAAGGCAAATAAAGGAGATAGAGAAAGTCACCAATATGAAGAGGGAGCCAAACAACAGTTCCCTCTTTTTTGTCTTTCTATATGACGACTCTCACGATGTGCGGCCGCTTCATTGTGCGCGTGCATAGGCAGCGTATATACGAGACGACATCATGAGTTTGTGTCAGTAACTAAAATCCTTATATTATGACAACAGTACAAGTAAAACTCCGCCAATTGAAAAAAGGCAGCCTGCTGGGCACGGTATATTACCAATTGCACCACCTCGGCAAAATGCAGCAAATCCCGTCATCGATACACATTCCGTTTGAGTATTGGGACCCTCGTACCAACCGCATATATGGTACCGCACTTACTCACAATACGTCACTGCAACTATGCCAAAGCCAAATAGAAAGTGACTTAAAGCTGATACGAGGAATCATTTCAGACCTTAAGACATCAGACACTCCCTTTACGACAGCCGATATTGCCGACCAATTTCGCTCTGTCACACAACAAAGTATGTTTTTAGAGTACTTCAATCTACAAATCGACAACCTCTCTCGCGATGGAAAATACGGAACGGCCCGCAACTACAAACGCACATATACAAGTTTTGCCACCTTCCTGAATGGACAAGATTTTCCCTTCCACCAATTTAACGAAGAACTGGTAAGCACCTATAACCAATGGCTCTCGATGCGCGGTATCATCAGAAATACGACATCGTTCTACATGCGTGTACTACGAGCGGTATATAATAAAGCCATCAGACAACATATCACAACGCAAACATTCCCTTTCAGAAACGTATATACAGGTGTAGACCACACCCGCAAACGGGCTATCAACGAATCGTCGATACTGAAGCTTAAGCACATCGACCTATCACGTTCAACCAAACTGGCCTTTGCTCGCGACCTCTTTATATTTAGCTATTGTACCCGTGGTATGGCATTTATCGATATAGCATTTTTACGCAAAAAAGATATAGACAACAATATGATATACTATTCACGGCACAAAACAGGGCAAAAACTGGCCATACACATAGAGCCTTGTATACACGAAATCATAAAAAAATATGAACGAGAAACCAATGACAGCCCATACGTATTTCCTATCATCCATACAACCGATAAGGCACAATCGTATAAACAATATCTTACAGCCCTGGGCTGCTATAATAAATACCTGAAAATACTATCGGAAAAAACTGGGCTTACAACCACTCTTTCGTCGTATTGCGCCCGGCACAGTTGGGCAACTGCAGCCCGCAATCACAATATTCCGCTTTCTATAATAAGCGCAGGTATGGGACACTCGTCAGAAAAGACAACTCAAATATATTTAGACTCCTTGGAAAACTCAATAGTTGACCAAGCCAACAGACGCATTCTTGCATCGTTAGAGGTGTAGCAACTCTACATAAGAGATGCGAAAAATCATATCAAACTATAAATCAGCAAACTACAATCAATCAGAACACAGTTTTTTATCACCGTAGCAAACTAAACAATCAGTTCTCTTAAGTAGTAAAAATATACAGTTATCCATGTCGGAATAGCTTACTTCATCTTAATTTATATTTATAATATATTGGTAATCTGTATAATACATACACATTCTTATGTGTTAGCCTATTTTATGTGTTAAAATATTTGGTAATAATATCTGTTTCAAGTACTTTTGCAGCGAATTGAAGCATCTCTTATGTAGGGAACAAAATATCAGCAAGTTATCCTTAGAAGATATATCTCTTATGTAGAGACCTTCATCACATTATAGTTGATACGACAAGAGAGAATTTATAAATGATTGAAATTCAATATTTTAATTGAGTTTCAAAGCCCCGGAGATATATACATGAGCATTGCAAGAAGAAGTCCTGTTTGGCATGAGGAAGTCGTAAACGAAAAAGAAGAAATCGTTTGGTATGCAATGCGAGCCACTTACCGGAGGGAACTGTCTGTCAAACAGACATTGGATGAGCTATCGATAGAGAGTTTTATTCCCATGCGCTACACAATACATCTTGAGAAAGGGCGCAAAAAGAAACGTCTTGTTCCCGTTATACACAATCTTATATTCGTACATGCTACCCCGTCAATCGTGAAAGAGATAAAAGGGAGAATACAACATCTGCAGTACATGATGCACACTGTCGATGGTAAAAAAACGCCTATCATCGTGCCGGACAATCAGATGTTACCCTTCATCGCAATTACACAAACATATGACGAGAAGCTACTCTTTTTAGACCCGCAAAATATAGATTTGGTAAAAGGTGAAAAAGTACGTATTTGTGGTGGCGCATTAGATGGATGTGAAGGTCATTTTATAAAGGTGCTGGGACGAAAAGCAAAGCATCTTGTAATATCAATACAAAACATCATATCTGTGGCAACAGCTATAGTTCCGGCTGGTTGTATAGAGAAAATAGGATAGTGTATATCCTTTTTATCTTCTTGCTTTAACTATTCATTCTCAATAAATTTCATCACATTATGCTTATTTGGTGGCTGAATGCATTGGCAGTACTACTGCTATGTATCGTTTTCACAGGAATTCTTATCCCAAAGATTTTACTGATTGCGTTCCGCAAGAAATTGTTCGACGAACCCGACGAAAGGAAAATACATCGCGGCACGGTTCCTCGATTGGGAGGTATTGCCTTCGAACCGGTAATACTCTTCTCCATCTTTTTCCTGTTTGGTATGAACCTGATTTCAGGAGGAAGCAGCTTCGGTAATGAAATAAAAGCGAATGCTCCCGAGTTATTCATGGGCATATGCGCTCTTATCATACTCTATTTGGTTGGAATGGCCGACGACCTTATTGGCATAAAATACCGCGCCAAATTTGTTGTGCAAATTTTCTGTGGCATTCTGATCGTTGTCTCAGGTATATGGATAGACAACCTGCAAGGCCTATTCGGTATACACGAGATACCCCCGGTGATAGGCTATCCCCTTACAATATTTGTCATAGTATTTATTGTCAACTCTATCAACCTTATCGACGGAATTGACGGATTGGCCTCCGGATTGAGTGCAGCGGCGACCATTGTATATGGAATCTTTTTCATGCTGGTAGGCAAATACATATATGCCCTCATTGCTTTTGCAACATTAGGTGTACTCATTCCGTTTTTCTATTTCAATGTCTTTGGAAATCAGGAACAGGGACACAAAATCTTCATGGGCGACACCGGCTCTCTCTCGATAGGTATCTTACTCTCCTTCCTGAGCATTGCTCTTCTACAAACCGACATTACAAATACTCCATACCAGCAATTTACACCTATTGTATTAGCTTTTGCCCCCCTTATCATTCCCTGCTTTGACGTTGTCCGCGTCATCATCCATCGTTTCAAGGAACATCGCAATCTTTTCAAACCCGATAAAAACCACATACACCATAAGTTACTATACTTGGGCATGTCGCAACGAGCCGCTATGCCCACTATTGTATTTACTTCCATTGTATTAACCAGTGCCAACGTATTACTGTCACCCTATCTAGATGTCAACATACTGTTAGTAGCCGACATACTATTCTATACACTCATAAATATTTGGCTCACATCTCAAATCAAAAAAAGACAAACGCAAACCGTAAAACAGAACTAAAATATGCACTACACAAAACATCTGGTACTCGCATGTATGGCCTCATTATTGGTATCTTGTAGTACACAAAAAGAAATAGCCTATTTCCAGGATATAAAACCTGGCGAAGAAAATACACTAACCGATGCAACAATCATACGCATCAGACCCGAAGACAAAATATCAATTTTTGTCAATAGCAAAGACCCTGAATTAGCCGCCTTATTTAACTTGCCACAAATTACGCCACAAGCAGGGAGTAGCTCTCGTTCTGTATCACAGAGTTCCAACAATCAGATTTTGGGTTTCACAGTCGACTCTGAAGGTTATATCGACTATCCTATTTTAGGTAAAATATACGTCCAGGATATGACTCGAGAAGAGATTGCCAAGTATATTAAGAACGAACTCATATCACGCAATCTTATCAAAGACCCTGTCGTAACCGTAGAATTTATGAATCTCACCATTGCTGTATTGGGAGAAGTGTCCAGTCCAGGACGCTACAGCATCGACCGCGACAAAATAACAATACTCGAGGCTCTGAGCATGGCGGGCGACCTCACCATCAACGGTAAACGCGACAATGTACAAGTACTGCGTAATGTCGATAATAAACAGGTTACATATACACTCGATTTGCGTTCTGCCAAAGATATTTACACATCTCCTGCCTACTATCTACAACAAAATGATGTGATATATGTAGAACCTAATTCAAAACGGGCCCGGGAGTCAACCGTAAACGGCAACAATGTAAGGTCTGCTTCGTTTTGGATATCAATAGCCTCCCTGACTATGACAATAGCCACGACTATCATCGCCATATCCAGATAATATTAATTACATCCATATATAAAAAACAGAATAATGGCAAATTCAAAACAATCCCCCGAAGAGTTTATAACTATTAAGGATTTGCTGCTTTTATGCGCCGGCAAATGGTACTGGTTTGTCATCTCTTTGGTGATAACAATATCTATAGCTATACTATACATAAAGAAAACGCCACCTGTATACACCCGTACAGCATTGCTATTGATTAAAAACGATAGTCAAAACAAGGGAGGGGCAACCGATATGGAAGCCTTCTCCGACTTAGGCATATTTCAGAGCAACACCAACGTAAACAACGAAATCATCTCACTACAATCGCCCTCTCTGATGTACGATGTGGTGAAACGCCTGCATTTGGAAACCAGCTATTCCGTAGATGGAACATTTTACGACCGTACGATATACGGTTCATCTTTACCAGTAAATATATCGTTTCTCAATGTATCGGATAATGAAACGGCCGGACTTACCATACAACTGCATAAGGACAGTACAATCACAGCCACAAACTTCACGCTCAACAATGAAAAACTTGCCGAGTCATCCATAACTGGATTCTTGCAAGATACCCTTTCTACTCCCTTCGGAAATATCGTCGTAACCCCTACCTCATACTATCGTTATGACGTTACACCCATTATACATATCTACAAGACCTGTCTCCAAAGTGCAGTAGGACAATACTTAAGTAAACTTTCAGTATCTTTAAATGACGAAAAGACCTCTATCATAAAACTTACATACAACGACGTATCCACTCAACGGGCCGAAGATGTATTAAGCACTCTCATTGCCGCATATAACGAAAACTGGGTGAAAGACAAAAATCAAATCGCCGTAAGTACCTCTATGTTTATCAACGACCGTTTGGCCGTGATAGAACAAGAGCTTGGTAATGTTGACGAGGACATATCTTCATACAAAAGCAAGAATCTTTTACCCGACGTACAAGCGGCCTCTAGTCTTTATATGACCCAATCGAGCCAGGCAAACAGCCAGCTGCAACTGCTCAACAACCAACTCTATATGGCTCGTTACATCCGCAACTACATTACCAGTGCTACCAGCAAGAACCAGTTGCTGCCCGCCAACTCGGGTATAGAAAGTGCCAGCATAGAAAACCAAATCTCAGAATATAATACAGTACAACTGCAACGCAACAATCTTGTCGCCAACAGTAGCGAACAGAATCCCTTGGTAATCGACCTCGATCAATCATTGGCATCGTTGCGCGAGGCCATCATCTCGTCAATCGACAATCTCGTTGTCACGCTCAATTCACAAATCAAGAACCTTCAGCAAGGCGAACAACAGATTACAGCCCGCATCGCAGCCAATCCTACACAGGCCAAATACTTGTTATCGGTAGAACGACAACAAAAGGTAAAAGAGTCTCTCTACCTATATTTGCTACAAAAACGTGAGGAGAACGAATTATCACAAGCATTCACGGCCTACAATACACGCATCGTCACTCCGCCAATGGGTAGCAATATCCCAACTGCTCCACAAAGCAGAAACATCCTTTTGGTCGCATTTGCCATAGGATTGTTACTACCTGCAATAGCTGTATTTCTCATTGAGATAACAAATACTACCGTACGGGGACGAAAAGACTTGGAAGGCATGACCGTTCCTTTCATCGGCGAAATTCCTCTTTCATACCGCAAGAAACGTCATTTTATAATCCGTCGTAAGGTAAAAGAGAAACAGGAGATTGTCGTACATGACAAGAATCGCAACATAATAAACGAGGCATTCCGCATTATCCGTACTAAGATAGAGTTTATCGTCGGCAAAAATACCCAGTGTCCGACTATTATGATTACTTCGGCCAATCCTGGTAGCGGTAAAACATTTATTACAATCAATTTGGCCACAAGCTTTGCCATAAAAGGCAAGAAAGTATTAGCTATCGACATGGATATGCGCAAAGCCTCATTAAGCGAATATGTCGGCTCTCCTAAAACCGGACTCTCTTATTTCCTCAATAAGGAAGTCGCTGACGTACACGATATTATTGTGAAGGGCAAGACTCATCCGTGTCTCGACATTTTACCCGTAGGGGTACTGCCTCCCAATCCTACAGAACTACTAATGGAAGAACAATTAGGCACAATGCTCGTTGAGCTCCGCAAAGAATACGATTACATATTTATAGACTGTCCGCCGGCCGAAATTGTTGCCGATGCATCTATTATCACCCGTCTTGTCGATGCCACGCTTTTCATAATACGTGCCGAGCTCTTGGAACGCTCTATGCTTCCTGAGATAGAACGATTCTACACAGAGCACAAGTACAAGAATATGTCACTCATTCTTAACGGCACCTCTGGTTCAAACGGCCGCTATGGGTATCGTTACGGATATAATTACGGGTATGGCAGCAGCAAATATTATAACGAAGAATAAAATTAAAACAATATAAAAATGAAAGGAATAGTATTGGCCGGGGGATCAGGCACACGCCTGTACCCGATAACCAAAGGCGTCAGCAA
>ULXT01059978.1_pt1 | contig 41749 bp, 32 predicted proteins | sample 1961571 | NCBI WGS metagenome assembly ULXT01 (sample SAMEA4835846, study PRJEB28245) | human gut metagenome | biome: gut microbiome; material: fecal sample | place: Denmark | collected 2008
ACATTGATCTCCTTATCACTAACGGTCACCTTACAGGTAGCCGTCTTGCCACCGTCCTCGGTAGTGACGGTGATGGTGGCCTCGCCTGCCTTCACACCCGTCACCTTGCCGTTGGCATCAACCGTAGCGACAGCAGCGTCGCTCGACTTCCAGGCCACCTTCTTGTTCGCTGCATCCTTGGGGGCTACAGTGGCCGTAAGTGTCTCGCTACCCCCAACCAGAAGTGTGATTGTCGCCTTGTTCAACGTCACACCAGTAACCGATACAACCGGAGGTACCGGCTCCGGAATATCGTCTTTACCACACGACCAGAAACTGATCGACAACAAAACGGCTGCAACCAGCAGCATCGTTTGTCTAAGTACATAATTTCTCATCTGCATAGTCATTTTAAAGTTAATTATGATTATAGTTTTTCCACACCTTGATAATTTTACACTTGGAGGCTTCGCAAGCCTCGCGGATGGTGGTTCCGCTGTCCAAAAATTTCCTTGTTTCCATACCATAAAAATTTAAAGAGTTAGACAAATACAGGGGCGTCCGAATCCCCAAAACACTATAGAACAAATGTAGAGTAATAAAGAATATCTTGTTATAACACACGGCGCATTGTGAAAGAAAAACTATAACATACGGCGCATGTTGCTTTCACCCGATTATAACATACGGCGCATGCAAAACATCAAACTGCTGATGGACAGCGTTTTGACATGCGCCGTATGTTATAGTCGGCCTCAGAAGGCCCAGCGGGGTCCGCCACCATCATCAGGCCGAGGTGGAAGGCGGCGAACGACAACGGAAGGCAGACGGCAGGAGAAGTGGAAATGTCAAAAAAAAGGCCTAAAGAATTTTGAAGTTACCGCAAAAACCGTATCTTTGTTCTGCAAACCGCAAAGACTCATGAATATGATACGTTACGTCCCTATCATCACCGCCTTTCTGAAGCGCCCGCTGATGCTGGCGGGCCTCATCTGCCTCCTCTCGTGCGGAGGACGGCAGGAAGCCACGCCACCCGCCGACCACGCCCGGCAGGCAGACAGCCTCGTAGCCGCCTGCAAGGGTCTCGATGCCCTTCAGGAGCTGCTGGCCCGCTTCGAGGCCGTCCACGACGACCGGGGACGGATGAGGGCCCTGACGGAAATCGGCAAGATACACCGCGAGTCGTCCGACTTCAGTACGGCCGTCAACCTCCACGAAGAGGCCCTGACACTGGCCAGGGAGCAGAAGGACACGGCCAACATCATCTACATACTGAACCAGCTCGGCACGGACTTCAGGCGCCTGGGCATGCTGGACGAAGCCGCCGTCAGACACTACGAGGCCCTGAGCCACTGCGAGGCATTCGGCGACCGCTCGTCGGCCCGGGCGCTGAAGAGCAGGGCGGTGTCGCTCAACGGGATAGGAAACCTGCAGCTCACCCTGCAGAACAACGACGTGGCCGAAAGCATCTTCCGGCAGGCCCTCGCCGTGGAGCAAAGCTTGAAGAGCCACCTGGGGCAGGCCATCAACTACGCCAACATCGGCTACATCAAGGAGGCGCGCGGAGAAAGGGATTCGGCCTGGATCTACTACGGCTATTCCATGGAGCAGAACCGCCTGGCCGACTCCAGACTGGGCGTATCGCTGTGCTACAACCACTTCGGACGCCTGGCCGAACAGATGGGCGACTACCGCAAGGCGCTGGAGTCGTACCTGAGCGCCTACGACCTGATGGCGGACGACAAGGACCGGTGGCACTGGCTGGAGTCGTGCCTCTCCATCGCCCAGGTCTATCTGGCCATGGGGCAGGGCGGCCAGGCACGCACCTACCTCGATGAGGGACTGAAAACGGCCACGGAAATCAACTCGTGGGAACATCAGGCCGAGGCCTACCGCCTGAAGGCCCTGTTCGACGAGGCAAACGGCCACTACCGGGCAGCACTCGACAACCACCGGAAATACAAGGCCTACACCGACAGCCTGACCAACGAAAAGAAAATCAACCGGCTGAACAACCTCCGGCTGAAGTACATCACCGAAAAGGGGAACAAGGAGAAGGAAATCATCAGCCAGGCCTACAACGACGAGCAGCAGCAGAAGCAGATCATCCTCTACTCGCTCATCACGGTAATTCTCGTTTCGGCCGCGGCCATCTCTCTGCTCATCTATGCGCTGAGAGTGAAGGCCAAGATGCAGAACGTCATCAAGAAAGCCAGCCGGGCCAGGCAGGAGTTCTTCACGAATGTCACCCACGAATTCCGCACGCCCCTCACCGTCATCCTCGGCAGTGCGCAGGAGCTGAAAGCGAAGACCAGGACGCCGTCCGTCGAGCTGGACGCCATCTCGAGGCAGGGACAACGGCTGCTGACACTGGTGAACCAGCTGCTGGACATAGCCAAGGTACGTTCGGCCATAGGCAAGGCCGACTGGAAGACGGGCAACATAGTGGTGTTCATCCAGATGGTAGTGGAGAACGTCAGCCTCCAGGCCACCAGAAACCGGGTGGAAGTCGGGTATCGGCCGGAGGAAAAGGAAGTCAACATGGACTTCGTGCCCGACTTCATGTACAAAATCCTGACCAATCTCCTCTACAACGCACTGAAGTTCACTCCCCAGGAAGGCCGGATAAGCATCCGCAGCCGGGTGGCGGGCAAGAGCATCAGGATAAGCGTAGAGGATACGGGATGCGGCATCAAGCCGGACGATCTGCCCCGCATATTCGAACCTTTCTTCCAGTCGGATTCGCATAAGGATGCCGGCACAGGCATCGGCCTGGCCCTGACCAAGCAGATGACTGAGGCCATGGGCGGCCGCATAGAAGTGTCGAGCAGGCAGGGAGAAGGTACCTTGTTCAGCCTGTCCATCCCCATAAGGAACAGTGGGGACAGACTGGAGAAATGGGTTCCCGAAGCGAAGGTGACCGAGCACGAAGTTGCGGACAGCGAAGCCCCCAAGGAAACGGTCAACCAAGACGATGCCATCACCAAGGACGCAGACATCGCTCTGGTGGTGGAAGACAACGAAGACATCGCCCGCTACATCGGAAACATCATCAAGGACAGCTTCTCCGTCGTCTATGCCCGCAACGGAAGGGAGGGGCTGCTCAAGGCGAAGGAGTATGTACCGGACATCATCATTACAGACATCATGATGCCCGAATGCGACGGCCTGGAGATGACACGGGCCATCCGCCAATCGCCCCTCCTCAACCACATTCCCGTCATCATTGTCACGGCCAAAAGCGACGACACAAACAAGCTGGAAGGCCTCGACTGCGGAGCCGACGCCTATCTGATAAAGCCGTTCAACCCCGACGAACTGAAACTGAGAATCTGCAAGCTGGTTGCCTACCGCAGCATGCTCCGAGGGAAGTACAGCCAGCTGCTGATGGACGGCCGGGATATTTCAAAAGAGCCGGATGCGCCGGAGCAGGAGAAGAACTTCCTCGCGGAACTAAATCGTTGCATCTCGTCCCACATCTCGCTTTCCAATCTGAACTCCGAAATGATTGCAAAAACGATGTGCCTGAGCAAATCCCAACTCAACCGGAAAGTGAAGTCGCTGACCGGCATGAATACCTCGTCCTACATCAAGCAATTGAGGCTGGCCCGTGCCCAGATGTTCCTGAAGGATCCGAAGAAGACAATCGGAGACATCGTCATGATGTGCGGTTTCGAATCGGCCAGTTACTTCACCAAGATGTTCAAGGAGAAATTCGGCATCACTCCGTCGGAATATAAAAAGAATAACATGGAAACTTAAAAGAAGCCGGCTCAGAATGTCAGTACTATTCCACTCTGAGCCGGCTATTCTTGTTTGTTTTACGGTCAACGCAGTGTAAATCGACGCGCTACCAATTAGGAAAGGTTACAACGCTTCACGGAAGATCTCGCCCACCGTGGGATGCGGGAAGACTACCCTCTTCCATTCCTCGGCCTTGAGCTTCAGCTCGACGGCCATGCCGGCCAGAGTGATGATCTCGCTGGCGGGATTGCCCAGCACATGTGCTCCAAGAATGGTGTCATCCTCGGCCAGGATGAGCTTGCAGAGGCCGTTGACGCCTTCGTTCTCGGCTACGAAGCGGCCGCTATAGGCCATGGGCAGCTTGACCACACGGCAAGCAATACCTTTCCGTTGCAACGACTCTTCCGTCTCGCCCACACCTGCAATCTCAGGATTGGTATATACCACGCCGGGGATGGCACGATAACTCATCGCGTCTTCCTTGCCTGCAATATGGTTCACGGCCACTTCGGCCTCGCGCACGGCGGTATGGGCCAGGAGCGAGAAGCCCGTCAGGTCACCGCAGACATAGACTCCGGGCAGGGAGGTCTGCATGTGTTCGTCCACCACGATGCTACCGCGTTCGGTCTTCTGCAGGTCGAGGTTTTCCAGCCCGAAGCCCTTCGTCACGGGGCGACGGCCCACGCTCATCAGCAGCCGTTCGGCCACGACAGAGCCTGCACCCTCGGCATTCTCATAACCCACCTGTACCTGCCCGCCTTCGGCCACAGCCAGCGAAACAACCTTCGTGCTGAGCATAAATTTCACGCCGCGCTTGGCATAGTCGGCCCGCAGAAGGGCGGCGAGTTCCTTGTCCATGCCGCCCAGTATCTCGTCCACCATCTCGATGACCGTCACCTGCACGCCCAGGCTGTTGAAGAACGAAGCGAACTCCATGCCGATGACTCCGCCGCCGATGATGGCCAGCGACTGGGGCAGTTCCTTGTTGTCGAGCGCGTCGCGATGCGTCCAGTAGGGCACGGTATCCACACCTGAAATGGGGGGAATGAACGTTTCCGAGCCCGTGCAGAGCAGCAGGTTATCGCACTCATACACCTCTTCGCCGCAGCGCACGTGGTTCTTGTCCACCACTTCGGCCGTGCCTGTCACTATCTTTACATTGTGGGCCGTGAGCTTGGCCTTGACGCCCAGCACCAGCTTGCGCACCACCTTCTGCTTGCGGGCGATGATTTTGGGCAGGTCGAAGCCCACGTTCTCGGCCGACACGGCATACTTCGACGCATGGCGCGCGCCGTCGTAGGTCTTGGCCGAATACAGCAACGTCTTGGTGGGGATGCAGCCCTCGTTCAGGCAGACGCCCCCCAGGCTGTTTTTCTCGAAGAGCAAAACGCTCAGTCCTGCCCGTCCGGCAGCTTCGGCGGCAGTATAGCCCGCAGGACCTCCGCCGATAATGGCAACTTGATATCTTTCCATGGTGTTATTCTTTATTTATATAGAGGATTACTCAATCATTCCCTTCAACGTATCCTTCATCTTCCCGTGGTCGCGGAAGTCGTTGCGGAGGCCGTACTTGCCCTGCTTGTCCACCAGCACATACGAGGGGATGCCGTCTATCTTGAACTTGTCGCAGAGATAGGCCCACTGCTTGTCGGTGAGGCGGTAGTGCTTGCCCTTGATGTCGGGTATCATCTCCTTGTACTTGACGAGCGGGGAGGTCTGGTTGGCGATGTAGATCCACACCAGGTTGTCACTCTTCAGCTCGCCGTCCTTCAGCGGCTCGTTGGCCTTGATGGCCATGCGGCAGGGCGCGCACCAGGTATTCCAGAAGTCCACGAGGATGACCTTGCCCTTGTGGGGGGCGATGATGGCGTCGAAGAGCTTCTCCACAGGCACGTCGGGCGTCTGCTCGATGACGGCTTTCCCTTCGACAGCCTTGAGCAGAGCCAGCGTGTTCTCCTGCATCTTCAGCAGGGCTTCGCGCCAGAAGGGGTTCTGCACGCCGTCCAGCGTCTTCAGGTCGGCTTCGGTGAGGGCGGCGTTCGAGGCTTTTTCTACCAGAGGCAACGCCAGCTTCAGTGCGGAAGCGAAGGTACCTTCCAGGCCCGCTTCCTTGGACCATGCGATTCGGGGATTAGCTACAGCCGATGCATACTCCATCGCATGCTGCCCCATCAGCAACTTGGGGTCGGCAATGGAGAAGAGCTTGCACAGCTCCGCACGGTTCTCAGCCGTCAGCGGGTCTATTTTGAGGTCCAGAGGTTTGGAGCGGTTCCATTGGTTATGTATCCTTCTGTAATTGTGTTCGCGGAAGAAGTCACCTTGTGCCATGGCCTCTATCGCCTCCTGCTTCAGATTGATCAAGGCCAGTTCCTTGCCTGCGGGCGGCAGCTTGCTTTGGGCGATGCTGTCCGAGAGGGCCTGATAACGGCCGATGACATGCTTTGTGTATTCGGCAGCCGTCATCTTGTAGTCGGCAAACTCGCCTGTATATAAATTCATACCATAATACTTATCCGAATACAAAGACGGCGCCGACAGGCCCGCGTATGTGCCCGTAAAGTAACAGAAGGGAATGCTCTCGAATGCCGGCAACTGTTTCTTTTCAGCCCGACGCTTCAGAATATACTGCCCGCTACGCCGCATATCCACGTAGAGGTCTATCTCCTCGCCCGGCGCCAGCCATATTTGTCCATTTGCCATGCCTACGCTGACCAAAGCCTGTGCAGGTCCGTATTGCCAGAACTTGAATTCGGCCCTACCCGTTGCAGAGTCGATGGCGGCTGTATAGGGCTGCTGGCCGTTCATCAGCGTATTGAGGTAAATATTAGCTTCCTTGGCCAGCTCCTTCCGATAGCCCGAAAGGTGCATGTGTACTACCGTCTCGCCCACCTTGAACAGAGGTTCGGGCACGGCATCGGGGGCAGTTTCCGAAGCACGGACGACGTCGGCAGGAACATCGGCCGGATGGCCGAAAGCCTTCTTGCCCGTCAGGTCGATGCCGAACAGCTTGAAGCAATCCTCGCAATCGCCCTCGATGAAGTCGAACGAGCGCGTACCGCGCGGCAGCGGTTCGAAGGTCAGCTGGAAAGAAGCCTCTCCCGACTTGGGCATCCAGAAGAGCGAATCGGCCTCGATACCCTGCGTGCCGGTCAGGGCGTAACGCTTGCCGTCGGCCAGCAGGTAGGATTCGGAACTGATTCTGATCCAATAGCCCGGATGGAAGTAGGCATCCGTATGGAGCACGGTGGCCGTGTCGCTCAGACAGACCTTGGAAATGTCGAGCGTCATGGTGTTGGCCGACTCAATCAGGGGGTTCTCCACGCATTTGTCCCGCTGCGTGCACGAGGCGGCCAGCCACAGGGCTACGGCTGCCGTCAGGAAGGCAATCTTGTTGTGCATACTGGTTTCGATTTAATGTTGCTACAAATATAAGTAATATTTATTTGACGCAGACATCGAGAGCTGATAAAAATCGGCCAACTTTGTTCGCCATCTATTGACAGATTGACACTTTGATTTTCAAACCGCCTGAGAATCGCTTGTTTCGGCCCGAAGGCAAGGCCGATGGAAAAGAACGGAGCGCGGAAGTCCTTACTTGTTCATTGACAATCGGATAGCGAAATCCTTACAAAAATTATGGAAGAAAAAACGAGGCGGAAAGCCGCCCTTCGAGGCTTCGGAAGCCCGAAGACAGAGGTTTCGAAGCCCGAAAGCGGGGAAAACATTGCCTTTTCCCTCGGAAAACAGTGCTTTTTCCGAGAGAAAACATACAACTTGACGAGGGAAAACAAGCAATCTGACGGGGGAAAACCTACGTTCTGCCCCGCTCAAACGGACGTTTTCGGCCGTCTGAACCTGCTGGTTGATGCCACGAAAGAAAGGGGCATGTAAGCAGAAAGACGCATTTCCGCACAAAAGGAAAGCGGAAATATCGGAAACAAAGACAGACTGTCACTCACTTCTTCCCCGCCAGGTAGACGCCGCACAGCACACAAGCCGCACCCAGCAGGGCCACAGGCGTCAGCGGTTCGCCCAGAAAAAGTAGGGAGCCCACGGACGTGAAAATGGGGTTGAGGTAAATGTAATTGGAAGCGCGGACGGTGCCCAGCCGCTTGAGGATGAAGTTCCATACCACGAAGCATCCCAGCGAAGCCAGCACACTGAGGAACAACAGGTTCATCCAGACGACAGGCCGCACGAACGACTCCAGCGGAAATTGCCAGGGACGAACCACGAAGGCGGGAAGTATGGTGAGCAAGCCATAAAAGAAAACCTTGCGGGTAATGAAGACCGTGGAGTATCGCTCGGCCACCTGACGCATAATCAGGCTATAGAAAGCCCAGCAAAGGGCAGCCGTCAACGAAAGCACATCGCCCAGCGGCGAAAGCTTCAACACGAAATTGCCGTTGAAAATGACCAATCCCACGCCCAGCAAAGCCAGCAACGAGCCGCATACCAACCGCCACGTAGCCCGCTCGCTCCGATAGAAAAGCCGAGCCAGCAACATGGTGAGCAGGGGCGTGCTACACACGATGAAGGCCACGTTCGTGGTGAGCGTCACTTCGAGGGCCGTATTCTCCGTCAGGAAGTAAAGCGAACCGCCCGTCACACCCGCCAGCAGCATCCAGCCCTCGTCGCGCCACGTGCGGCACAGCAACGTTCGTGGCGAGATGAACCAGATACCCACGTAGGCAATGAGGAAGCGCAACAGGAAAATCTCCTGCGGCGTAAGTCCGCTTTCTATCAGCACACGCGTCGAGATGAACGTCATGCCCCAGATGCCGACTACCACAATGGCCGTCAGGTGCCACTTCCAATCCTTGCCGCCTTCCATCCTCTTCCCTCCTACTCTGCCTTTGTATCCAGATTTCCCTGCTGCTTCTCAGCCTCATAGGCCTCCATCTCGGCACGGCTCTTGCTGGAAGTCACCAGCCAGACACCGCCGAAAATCATCACGACGGAAAAGACCTTGGTCAGGTTGAAGGTATCCATGCCCCAGCACACGGCCACAATCGTGGCGACCAGCGGCTGGATGTAGTTGTACATGCCCGCCACGGTAGGACGCAGGTTCTTCTGTCCCACGATGATCAGGATGTAGCTGAGGAACGTGGCGCCTACCACCACGAAAGCAATCGAGGCGATGCGCATCCCGTCGAGCGCCAGCCAGTCGGTGGCCAGCAAGCTGTCGTACGAGAAAGGAAGCAGGCAGATGAACGCGTAGGTGAACATCCACTTCATCACGGTAATGGCCGAATACTTGGCCACGAAATTCTTGAACAGCACAATGTAGAAGGCATAGCTGCACTGGGCCAGCAGCACGAGCAGGTCGCCCAGGATGGGATTGCCTCCCTTCGTGGCCGCCGAAGCCGACGCCTGCGAACTGCCCATGATGAGCAGCAACGCACCCGAGGCACCCAGGGCGATGCCCAGTATCTTCTTGGCCGTGACAGGTTCCTTCAGGAAGATGGCCGCCAGTATCATGGCGATGAGCGGCATGCTGGTGGTGATGATGGACGCATCGACGGGCGACGTCAGTCCTACACCGAAGATGTAGCTACCCTGGTTGAACACGATGGCCAGCAGCGAAGCTCCGAAAAGTTTCATCAAATCCTTGTGACCCACATGCTCAGGCTTCTGGAAGAAGGAAAAGATCCAGAAAAGAACCATGGCGCCGAAGACGCGCAGGTCGGTCATCACCAGCGAGCTCACCGCTCCTCCTATCATCACAAATTTGGCCAGGGGGGCCATCAGTCCCCACATGCTGTTGGCGGCCAGCATGGAAGCATGGCCTTTCAATTTTGCTATGTTCATAACTCGAATCTTCTTTTTTCGGGCGCAAAATTACGAGAAAAGTAAGCAACGTATTCCCGCAACCCAATGTTTTTTATCGACTTGATAAGCAAATCTGAAAATAAACCTGTAAATTTGCAACGGTTTATTAACCGACCTATAAACCGAAAAAAGAAGATATAAACACGTTTTCAACAATTTATTAATAGATATCAGTATGGAATACAATTTCAGGGAGATTGAACAGAAATGGCAGAAACGATGGGTGGACAACAAAACCTATCAGGTAACGGAAGACGACACAAAACAGAAATTCTATGTACTGAACATGTTCCCCTACCCCTCGGGTGCAGGCCTGCACGTGGGACATCCGCTGGGATACATCGCTTCGGACATCTACGCCCGCTACAAACGACTGCAAGGTTTCAACGTACTGAACCCCATGGGCTACGACGCCTACGGCCTGCCCGCCGAGCAGTATGCCATCCAAACTGGCCAACACCCTGCAATTACTACCGTCAACAATATCAACCGCTATCGCGAACAGCTCGACAAGATAGGCTTCTCGTTCGACTGGAGCCGCGAGATACGCACCTGCGACCCCGAATACTACCACTGGACGCAATGGGCCTTCCAGAAGATGTTTCAGAGCTACTACGACAACAAGTTGCAGAAGGCACAGCCCATCGCCCAACTGGTGAAGGCTTTCGAAGCCAACGGCACCGAAGGACTGGACGTGGCTTGTAGCGAGGAATTGAGCTTCACAGCCGACGAGTGGAAGGCCATGAACGAAAAGCAGCAGCAGGAGACACTGATGAACTACCGCATCGCCTATCTGGGCGAAACGATGGTGAACTGGTGTCCGCAGCTGGGCACCGTACTGGCCAACGATGAAGTGGTGGACGGCGTATCGGAGCGCGGCGGTTATCCTGTCGTACAGAAGAAGATGCGTCAGTGGTGTCTGCGCGTGTCGGCCTACGCCCAGCGTCTGCTCGACGGACTGGAGACCATCGACTGGACCGACTCGCTGAAGGAAACGCAGCGCAACTGGATAGGCCGCTCGGAAGGTACCGAGGTGCAGTTCAAGGTGAAGGACAGCGACCTGGAATTTACCATCTTTACCACCCGCGCCGATACGATGTTCGGCGTGACGTTCATGGTGCTGGCGCCTGAAAGCGAACTGGTTCCGCAAGTGACCACCGAATCCCAGAAGGCCGAAGTGGAAGCCTACCTGGACCGCACCAAGAAGCGTACGGAGCGCGAACGCATCAGCGACCGCAGCGTCAGCGGCGTGTTCTCGGGCTCGTATGCCATCAATCCTTTCACGGGTGAGGCAGTGCCCATCTGGATCAGCGACTACGTGCTGGCCGGATATGGAACGGGTGCCATCATGGCCGTACCTGCCCACGACTCGCGCGACTACGCCTTTGCCAAGCACTTCGGCCTGGAAATCCGTCCGCTGGTCGAGGGTTGTGACGTTTCCGAAGAAAGTTTCGACGCCAAGGAAGGCATCGTCTGCAACTCTCCGAAGGCCGGCGCCACTCCCTATTGCGACCTGTCGCTGAACGGACTCACCATCAAAGAAGCCATCGCCGCCACCAAGAAATACGTCAAGGAACACCACCTGGGCCGCGTCAAGGTGAACTACCGCCTGCGCGACGCCATCTTCAGCCGCCAGCGCTACTGGGGCGAACCGTTCCCCGTCTACTATAAGGACAACATGCCCTACATGATTCCTGAAAGCTGCCTGCCGCTGGAGCTGCCCGAAGTGGCCAAGTTCCTGCCTACCGAAACAGGCGAACCGCCATTGGGACATGCCACGAAGTGGGCTTGGGACACGGTAAACAACTGTGTCGTTGAGAACAGCAAGATTGATAACCAGACCGTCTTCCCGCTCGAACTGAACACCATGCCGGGCTTCGCAGGCTCCAGCGCCTACTACCTGCGCTACATGGATCCGCGCAACCACACGGCACTGGTTTCCAAGAAAGCCGACGAATACTGGCGCAACGTAGACCTCTATGTAGGAGGTACGGAGCACGCCACCGGCCACTTGATCTACTCCCGCTTCTGGAACAAGTTCCTGCACGACCTGGGTATCTCCGTTGTGGAAGAGCCGTTCCAAAAGCTGGTGAACCAGGGCATGATCCAGGGACGAAGCAACTTCGTGTACCGCATCAAGGATACCAACACTTTCGTGTCGCTGGGCCTGAAAGACCAGTACGACACGACTCCGCTCCACGTGGATGTGAACATCGTATCGAACGATGTGCTCGACGTGGAAGCTTTCAAGGCATGGCGTCCTGAATACAACAACGCCGAATTCATCCTCGAAGACGGCAAATACATCTGCGGCTGGGCGGTTGAAAAGATGTCGAAGTCGATGTTCAACGTCGTAAACCCCGACATGATTGTCGAGAAGTATGGTGCCGATACGCTTCGTATGTACGAAATGTTCCTCGGCCCGGTAGAGCAGTCCAAGCCCTGGGATACGAATGGTATCGACGGCGTACACCGCTTCCTCAAGAAATTCTGGTCGCTCTTCTACGACCGCTCGGGCCAGTACCTCGTGACCGACGAAGCCGCCACAAAGGACGAACTGAAGTCACTCCACAAGCTCATCAAAAAGGTGACAGGCGACATCGAGACCTTCTCATATAACACCAGCATCAGTGCCTTCATGATTTGTGTCAACGAACTGACCGGTCTGAAGTGCTACAAGAAGGAAATCCTGAACCCGCTGGTAGTTGTGCTGGCTCCCTTCGCTCCCCACGTCTGCGAAGAGTTGTGGGAGACGCTGGGCAATGCAGGTTCCGTATGCGATGCCCACTGGCCGGCCTACAACGAGGAATATCTGGTGGAAAACACCGTCAACTACACCATCTCCTTCAACGGCAAGGCCCGCTTCAACAAGGAATTCCCCGTTGACGCCACTTCCGAAACCATCCAGGCAGAAGTGCTGGCCGACGAACGTTCGTCCAAATGGATGGAAGGCAAGTCGGTTGTAAAGGTCATCGTCGTGCCGAAGAAGATTGTGAACGTGGTAGTGAAGTAAATCTAATTGAACTATGCATATCAGTAAACCAAGTAAAACAGCATTGATGAGGGAGCTGAAAGATTACATCGTAATCACCCTCGGACTTATCAGCTATTCGCTGGCATGGGCGGCTTTTCTGATTCCCTACCAGATAACAACGGGTGGAACGACAGGTATCGGTGCCATTATCTATTATGCCACCGGCTTTCCCATCCAATGGTCCTACTTCATCATCAATGCTGTACTGATGACTTTTGCCATCAAGATACTGGGTCCCAAATTCAGCATCAAGACGACCTATGCCATCTTCATGCTGACATTCCTGTTATGGCTGTTCCAAAAGCTGGTGAATGGCCCTGACGGCATCCCGCCCCAGATTCTGGGACCCGGACAGGACTTCATGGCCTGCCTCATCGGTGCCTCGATGTGCGGTGTCGGCCTGGGTGTAGTGTTCAACTGCAACGGAAGTACCGGCGGAACGGATATCATCGCCGCCATCATCAACAAGTACCGTGACGTAACACTGGGACGCATGATCATGGCTTGTGATGTGGTCATCATCAGTTCGTGCTACTTCATCTTCCACGACTGGCGCCGCGTGATATTCGGCTTTGTGACGCTGTTCGTCATCGGTTTTGTACTCGACTACATCGTAAACAGTGCCCGCCAGTCGGTCCAGTTCCTCATCTTCTCCAAAGAATACGAGAAGATAGCCGACCGTATCACCAAGGAAACCCATCGCGGCGTAACGATACTCGACGGTACGGGCTGGTACAGCAAGGGGCACGTCAAGGTGCTGGTAGTCCTGGCCTACAAGCGCCAGTCGGTCGAAATCTTCCGTCTGGTCAAGGACATCGACCCCAATGCCTTCATCTCGCAAAGCTCCGTCATCGGTGTATATGGTGAAGGCTTCGACAAACTGAAAGTAAAATAATTCTATCGTGATATGAAGAAATTTGTCTTTGCAACCAACAATGCCCACAAGCTGGAAGAAGTGAAAGACATCTTAGGTGACAAGATAGAACTTCTCAGCATGAAGGACATCAACTGCCAGGTAGACATTCCCGAAACAGCTGATACCCTGGCAGGAAACGCCTTGATAAAGGCAAGATACATTTATGACAATTACCACCTGAACTGCTTTGCCGACGATACCGGCCTCGAAGTGGAAGCGCTGAACGGGGCGCCGGGCGTCTACTCGGCCCGCTATGCAGGCGATACCCACAACTCCGAAGCCAACATGAAGAAGCTGCTTCATGACTTGGAAGGCGTGGAAAACCGCAAGGCACAGTTCCGCACCGTCTTCGCCCTGATTATCGACGGAAAGGAACATCTGTTCGAAGGCATCGTCAAGGGTGAGATTGTCAAAGCACGGAAAGGGACTTCCGGCTTCGGCTACGACCCCATCTTCGTGCCCGAAGGCTATACCCAGACCTTTGCGGAAATGGGCAATGCCGAAAAGAACAAGATCAGCCACCGGGCCAAAGCTACGCAGAAGCTCTGCAAGTTCCTAAAATCCATCTGAAACAACACAAAATAAAAACCTGTCATTATGTGGATTACCATAAGCATACTCGCCCTCTCAGCCATATTTTTTGTAAACGGTAAAATCCGTTCCGACTTAGTAGCCTTATGCTCTCTCGTAGCCTTGCTGATATTTCAGATTTTGACTCCGGAAGAAGCGTTGTCGGGATTTTCAAGCTCGGTGGTCATCATGATGATAGGATTGTTCGTAGTAGGCGGTGCTATTTTTCAGACTGGACTGGCCCGGATGATAAGCTCGCACCTACTCAAATTTGCGGGAAACAGTGAAACCAAACTGTTCCTGCTTGTCATACTAGTCACTTCTGCCATCGGGGCGTTTGTAAGCAATACCGGTACCGTAGCATTGATGCTTCCCATCGTAGTAAGCTTGGCCGTCAGCGCAGAAATATCTTCCAGCCGCCTACTCATGCCGTTAGCCTTTGCCAGTAGCATGGGAGGCATGATGACTCTTATCGGTACGCCACCCAATCTGGTCATACAGGATACATTGGTATCAGCCGGATACGAATCACTTTCCTTCTTTTCTTTCCTGCCTGTCGGCATTGTCTGCGTCATTGTGGGCATCATCGTATTGATGCCGCTCAGTAAAATTTTTCTTTCGAAAAGAAAGAAAGAAGAAAAGAACCAAAGTGGAAAGTCACTACAGGAACTGGTAAACGAATATGGATTATCGACCAATCTCTTCCGCTTGCAGGTGAAAGAAAATTCAAATCTGCTAGGAAAGACCATCATCGAACTGGATATACGCCGAAAATATGAACTGAACATATTGGAAGTGAGACGCAAGGACTTATCAAAACATCGCTTCCTGAAGACTATCACACAAAAACTGGCCGACCCGGATACGAAACTCAACGAAGGAGATATTCTCTACGTGACAGGAGATTTCCACAAAATCAAGCAATTCGCTGAAGAACACCTGTTAAACTTACTAGACGGACACGCTTCGGAAGAGACTAATGGGAACTCACTCGACTTCTATGACATAGGCATCGCGGAAATCGTACTAATGCCTACCTCGAACCTGATAAACCGCACAGTGAAGGAAGCCGGATTCAGAGACAAATTCAACGTCAACGTACTGGGCATCCGACGCAAACGTGAATATCTGTTACAGGACTTGGGAAACAAATCCATACACAGCGGCGACGTACTGCTGGTACAAGGAACATGGGGAAATATCGCCCGTTTGAACAAAGATGAAAACGACTGGGTGGTATTAGGACAACCTCTCGCCGAAGCAGCCAAGGTGACATTGGATTACAAAGCACCGGTAGCCGCCCTCATCATGTTACTAATGATAGCCATGATGGTCTTCGACTTCATACCTGTCGCGCCGGTTACAGCCGTCATGATAGCCGGCATCCTGATGGTACTCACCGGATGTTTCCGCAACGTAGAAGCCGCCTACAAAACCATCAACTGGGAAAGTATCGTGTTAATAGCCGCCATGCTGCCCATGTCGCAAGCGCTGGAAAAGACAGGTGTATCAGATTTCGTATCAGACTCGTTGGTGCAAGGACTGGGCACATACGGACCTTTCGCCTTGATGGCAGGCATCTATTTCACTACCTCGCTACTCACCATGTTTATCAGCAATACGGCAACGGCTGTGCTCCTGGCTCCCATTGCATTACATAGCGCCGTGCAAATAGAAGCCAGTCCTGTGCCTTTCCTTTTCGCCGTAGCCGTAGGCGCCAGCATGTGTTTTGCCTCGCCTTTCTCCACCCCGCCCAACGCACTGGTGATGCCGGCCGGCCAATACACGTTCATGGATTACATCAAAGTAGGCCTGCCGTTACAAATCATCATGGGCATTGTCATGGTGTTTGTACTCCCTCTCCTATTCCCGTTCTGACAGACGGAATTTACAGCCCTAATTGTGCCGATATCTCCAGCATACGTCTAATGGGACGAACCGCCTTCTCGGCAATAGCGAAATCAACGGTAATCTCTGGAGTTTCGTTCTTAAGGCAGTTGTAGAGCTTTTCCATCGTGTTCAGACGCATGAAGTTGCATTCATTGCATCCGCAGGTGCTGTCCACGGGAGGAGCTGGGATGAAGGTGGTCTGCGGACACTTCTTACGCATTTCGTGCAAGATACCCGCTTCGGTAGCCACGATGTATTCTTTCTCCGGATGCGCTACGGCATACTTCAACAAAGCAGCGGTAGAACCTACGACATCGGCCAATTTCAGCACAGCACCCTTGCATTCGGGATGAGCCAAAATGACGGCCCGGGGGTGCTGTTTTTTTATTTCAACCATCTTTTCAACCGAGAACTGCTCGTGCACATGGCAAGCTCCATCCCATATCAGCATATTGCGACCAGTAACAGAGTTGATATAACTGCCCAAATTCCTGTCCGGACCAAAGATTATTTTCTCATCTTTAGGGAAGCTCTCCACGATTTGACGGGCATTGGTGGAAGTAACGACCACGTCAGTCAACGCCTTGACGGCTGCTGTCGTGTTAACGTATGAAATGACGGTATAGCCGGGATGCTCCTTGACAAACTGCTCGAACTTGTCGGCCGGACAGCTGTCGGCCAGCGAACAGCCGGCTGCCATGTCGGGCACCAGCACTTTCTTTTCAGGGCAGAGCACCTTGGCCGTCTCGCCCATGAAGTGAACACCACACATTACAATGATGTCGGCCGTCGTCTTGGCGGCCTGCTGGGCCAGAGCCAAACTGTCGCCGATGTAGTCGGCAATATCCTGTATTTCACTGCGCTGGTAGTAGTGGCCCATGATCAGGGCATTCTTCTCTTTCTTGAGCTGCTCGATGGCTTGTATCAGATTTTCCATAATCGTTAGTAATTTGTTCAGATGCAAAGTTAATAACTTTGGCAGACACCTGCTATATGTTTCCGTACAAATTCTATTTGCGTATCGCGCCCGTGCATGAAATCGGCTACGGTAGAAGGTACCACGTAATGGGGAACAATCCCCTCTCCTTCCAGCGGAAAGCCATGATGCGAACGGTCCGGCTCACGGGTGGGAATACGAAGCCAGATGCCGTGTGAGGTACAGAAATTCTTCGGTCCGTTGCCCGTATCTCCAGCGGTAGGTTCACCCACCAGCGTCACGTTACCGCTCTCCTTCATGTCCAAAGTAAAACTCTCGGCAGCCGAAAAAGTATCAGGTCCCGTCAACAGAAATACCTGTCCACGGTAAGCGTCTTGAGCGGGCTCCAACTGACGGGAATCGGAAAGGCAATGAAGCTGCGGACGGTTGATGAAATATTCGCACAGGAGTGCACCGTTGGCGCTGCTTCCGCCTCCGTTGTCGCGAACGTCGACGATGAGATAAGGCAGGTGGTTCACCGTAGGATAACACGTTGCAAACTCTTCCATGACGGGAGGCATCATGGTGTTGATGGCCAGGTAACCGATGCTGTCGTCCAACACTCTGGCCGCAACGGCAGGCTGTTCTTCATAGGAGACACAATCGTTCCGCCGTAACGGCAAGTTCCGTGTCAGCGTGTCGGTACCGCGCTGAACGGTGTAGCTGACCAGTGTATCGACATAACTGCGGAAAATGCTCCGTGCCGAACGGTAATGACGGTCGGAAGCCGTGGAGCCGCAGGCATATTTCTCGTGCTCGGCCACCCATTGTCCGACGGGGATGCCGTTAATGGCCGTAATGCGATCTTTATCACAAAAGCCGGCAGCACGCAGGTACTCGTTGGGCTTGCTTATGAACAACGAATCGTTGATAACCTTGGGTGCAGTAGCAGCCGTATATTTGCTGAAGAAACTGTTAGCGTGTCCTGCCCCCAAAGCTGCTATATATTCCTGTACCAACAGAACATATTCAGCCGGCTGCCTGGCAGCACCAATCCGAGGTGCAAAAACACGGTAAAGCGAATCCATGTCCAATCCCTTCTGACGGTAGAGCGAATAGTTGTCCACCACAATCTGATGGATTTCATCAAAGTCGGCAACATATTGGTCGGGAGTCAACGGGAGTTCGTCCGCATAATACCATACACCGGTACGGGAGTTATCCTTCTTATACGTATAATAGGCATAACCCACCAGTCCGCCAAACGCCAGCAGAAGCACCAGCACAACAATTCCTGCGATTTTCAATACCTTTTTCCAAATAAGACCATTGTTTTCCATCGATAGTAGCTTTTTATCATTAAAAATTTTATTTCTCTTTTTTCTTTTTAAATCCCCATGGTGGTAATAATAGGCGGTTGATACGGTGGAAAAGAAAATCCGTTTTTTCTTGCAGAAATGGGTTATGAGTCTCCTGCCTCCGGTTATCACCAGCTTATCAACGGGCGAAGACGAGGTGAAAGGCTGATAATAAGCCCTCTTCCGTCTGTTATCAACATTTTGTTTATAACGTGCAAAGTTAATAACTTTCGTAAAATAACCTGCGGAAAAGATGCTGAAAAACCGGTTGAAGAATGGAGAGAAAAAAATGGCTATCTTTTTTGCATTATTCATAACTGGCAGCGCATATAGTTTCTTTTGAATCGTGCAAGAAAAAGTTTTCATTTTCTTTTCATCGAGTTTCCACATGTTTTCAACGGTTGTTAACCGCTCTATAAACGGAAAAGGGGCGCTTTGAACAAGACGGGCCGCACTTCGGTAGAATATTCGGGCGAGCTTGATGTTTCTGCCCTTGATTTGTCGTATCTTTGTGCAGCAATTTTAATACATTCAACTTATGGAGCATCGTAAACTGAAGATTACCGAACTGAACCGCATCAGTGCTGAAGAGTTCAAGAAGGCCGACAAACTGCCTCTGGTTGTGATACTTGACAACGTGCGCAGCCTGCACAACATTGGTTCGGTTTTCCGTACGTCCGATGCTTTCCGTGTGGAGTGTATCTATCTGTGCGGCATTACGGCCACTCCTCCCCACCCCGAGATGCACAAGACGGCCTTGGGAGCTGAATTCACGGTCGACTGGAAGTATGTTAATAACGCGGTTGAAGCTGTTGATAACTTGCGTCAGGAAGGCTACGTCGTGTTTTCGGTAGAGCAGGCCGAAAACAGCATCATGCTGGAAGACATGCGGTTGAAGCAGGGGAAACGCTATGCCGTGGTGTTGGGCAACGAAGTGAAGGGTGTCCAACAGGAAGTGATTGACCATAGCGACGGTTGCATCGAAATCCCCCAATATGGCACCAAGCATTCGCTGAACGTGTCGGTAACGGCAGGTATCGTCATCTGGGACTTGTTCAAACAGTTGAAAACCTTGTAAGCATCCGCCTCTTTCCGTAGAGGCAATCCGAGGTATCTTTTAAAGGAAACGGAGGAAAGAAACCGCTTGCAGGAGGAGGCATGGTTCATAAGTTATGAACAGAACCAATCGTTTGATTCATAGCCTGCTGTATTCTTTCAGCTTTGATAGTTAACCGCTGTTTCAACAAGATATGAACATGTTTTTAAAGCCGGAAAGGGGCAGGAGCGGAGAAGGTTCGGAACAGGTTCAGAGCTGTCCGCTCTCCACAAGCAGGATGACGCGTTCCGTCAGGGCATCATCGCCTGTAGCGTCGTATTCTTTCTTGAGGCTGGCGCCGAACAGAGCGGCGAACGTCTGGTAGAAGCCGGCACGGAAGGGGCCGAGGAAGGCTTTCACCAGGTCGTAGCCGGTCGAGCTGGTTTGTCTGTCCACCAGCTTTATCAACAGCTTGCCTTGTGCAAAGGTGAGTTTCTTCATGCGGGGCATGTATTGTTCCTTCAGTCCTTTTTCTACCCGCTTCAAGTGTTTCTGCCGTTCTTTGGGCGGAAGAGTCTGCAGGTATTCGTAGGTTTCGATGATAATCTGGTTCACCTCCTTGGCGATGGGCAATACCTTCTTGACGTCGCGCACCAGCCGGTAGTACTGCGTGCGTGCCCGTTTGTTTTTGAACTTCAGCGGTTTGAAGATATAGACGGTGGGCAGCTTGACGTAAGGAATGGTGTCTCCTTCGTAAACACACATGGGGGTGAGATACACCTTGCCGGGCTGTTTACGGGTCTTCTGCTGGGCATAAGTGGAGGAAATGCCGGTTATCAACAGGAGGATGGTTACTATGAGGAGCTTTCTGTTCACAAACGCAAAAGTACATCATTCTTTGAAATCTTTTTTTAATACTTTTGCTTTTTCCTTGTGCCGTTAACTTATTTAAGGTAACTTAGACGGCCATAAACAAATTACGATACTATGAAATACATCAGAATAGCCGTCGGATGGATGCTGACCCTGTTTGCTTTGGCCTTGCAGGCACAGACTCCCGACCTGATGCTCTGGGAGGAAAACCTGGAGCAGCTGGCCGCCGAGGCCGAGAGCACCGACTGGGAAGACGAGCTGGAAGAGCTTTCCCGACGGATGGAACAGAAGCTGAACCTGAACGCGGCTACCCGCGAACAGCTGGAGCAGTTTCCCTTTCTGTCGGAAGAGCAGGTAGAGAATCTGTTGGCCTATGTGCATGTGCATGGAGCAATGCAGACGTTGTACGAACTCCAGCTGGTGGAAACGATGGACAAGGAGACCATCGGCCGCCTGTTGCCCTTTGTCTGCGTCCGTCCTCTGGAGGAAGAAACACGTTATCCTTCGTTGAAGAATATCCTGAAGTATGGCAGGCACGAGGCGACGGCCCGCTTCGACCTTCCCTTCTATACGCGTAAGGGGTACGAGAAAGACTATCTGGGGCCTTCGATGTATCATTCCTTGCGTTACAGTTTCCGCTATGGCGACCGTCTACAGGTGGGCGTGACGGGCGAGAAAGATGCGGGCGAGCCTTTCTTTGCTCTGCACGACCGGCAGGGATATGACTACTATTCATTCTATCTTCTGCTGAAAGGGTGGGGCAGGCTGGAAACGTTGGCTGTGGGCAATTACAGAGTCAGTTTCGGGCAGGGGCTGGTGCTGGGCAACGGATTCGGGTTGGGCAAGACCTTCTCGCTGGCTACGGCAGAGTATCGTACGGAAGGTTTCCGCAAGCACAGCTCGTCCGACGAATACAATTATTTCCGAGGGGTAGGGGGAACCGTCCGCCTGGTTTCCCGTTGGCGGGTGTCGGCCTTCTATTCGCACCGCGACCTGGACGGCGTGGTGGAGGACGGTGAAATCACTTCCATCTACAAGACAGGCCTGCACCGCACGGCGAAAGAAGCGGCCAAGCGGCATGCCTTCGTGATGCAGGCGGCGGGAGGGAACGTTGCCTACGGAGGCCGTCATCTGAAAGTGGGGGTGACGGGGCTCTATTACTTCTTCGACCGTCCCTACGAACCTACGCTGCGGAAGTATGCCCGATATAACCTGCGGGGCAATCGTTTCTACAATGTAGGTGTGGATTATGCCTACCGTTCGGGGCGTTGGGCGTTGGTAGGCGAGGCTGCCAAGGGGAAGCGGGGATATGCCTTCCTCAACCAGCTCCGCTATCAGGTGGGCGGGCAGTATAAGGTGATGCTTATCCATCGTTACTATTCGCACGACTATTGGGGGATGTTTGCTCGTTCGTTTGGAGAAAGCAGTGCTTTGCAGAACGAAAACGGCTGGTTTCTGGCCGGCGAAGCATCGCCTTTCGCCCGATGGCGTTTCTTCGGCGGCATCGACCTGTTTTCGTTTCCCTGGTGGAAGTACCGCATCAGCAAGCCGTCGCAGGGTGTGGACGGACTGTTTCAGGTAACCTTCACTCCCAACAGACGGTGGTCGATGTATACCAACTACCGCCTCAAGCGCAAGGAGAGGGATGTGACGGGCAGCGGCGGCGAAACCATTCTGCCCACCCTGCATCACAAGGTACGCTATCGGCTCAGCTATGCGCAGGGCCTGTGGAGTCTGCGTACGACGGTCGACTACAACCGCTTCGTCCAGGCACCGCTACAATGCAGTCAGGGATGGCAGGTCACGCAGATGTGCGGTGTTCGCTTGCCTTTCCTTCCGCTGGCCGTCACGTTGCAGGGTACCTATTTCCATACCGACGACTACGACTCGCGTGTCTATGCCTACGAGAAAGGGTTGCTGTATACCTTCTACACGCCTTCTTTCTATGGCCGTGGCTTCCGCTTCTCCGCCCACCTGCGCTACGACTTCCGCGACTGGCTGATGCTGATAGCCAAGTTCGGGCAGACCCTCTATCAGGACAGGAAGGAGATAGGTTCGGGTAATGACTTGATACGTGGAAACAAAAAGTCGGACCTGCAGGTGCAAGTCCGACTGAAATTCTGACCTATATGTCACGTAATTATTTCTTCAGGAAGTCGGCTCTGTAAGGGCTGAAGCAGTCGATGAGCAGTCCGGCTTCGAGGCAGACGCAACCGTGCTCTACGTTGGGTTCCATGTAGAGTGCGTCGCCGGCCTTCACAACTTTCTTTTCGCCGCCGATGGTAAATTCGAATGCGCCGCTGGCTACGTAGGTCACTTGGGTATGTTCGTGCTTGTGGGTACTACCGATGCCTCCCTTTTCAAACTTTACCTTTACCATCATGATGTCTTCGTTGTAACCTACAATCTGGCGGGTGGCTCCCTGGCCGGCAGGTTCCCATTCCATGTCCTTTTCATACATGAATACTTTGCTGTGATTAGTCATATCTTTCTGATTTTGTTGTTGGGCAAAGCTGCCGGTGGCAAACAGTGCCGAGAAAATGAATGCGGATGCAAAAATCTTGAATGTTTTCATATTCAGTGTCTTTATGATATTATTTTCGCAAATGTAGTTAACTTCAATCAGAATGGAGATGAATTTTTCGAAAAATAATGTATTTTGTTTTATTTTTAAAAGAAAAGAGAAGATTTCATCCTTTTTGCCTTACCTTTGTTCCTGCTATTCATGATTGATAAAAACAGGAGGTTTGTATGACTGTCATCTATCCTTCGCCCATCTTCGGGCCTATCCACTCCCGCCGCCTGGGAGTTTCGCTGGGCATCAACCTGATGCCGGCCGACGGCAAGGTATGTACGTTCAACTGCATCTATTGCGAATGCGGCTTCAACGAAGATTTTCGTCCGAAGCTTCCCCGCCCCACGCGTGAAGAAGTCCGGGCTGCTCTGGAGGCCCGCCTGCAGGATATGAAGGCCAACGGGCCCACTCCCGACGTGCTGACCTTTGCCGGCAATGGAGAGCCGACGGCTCATCCGCATTTTGCCGAGATCATCGACGATACGCTGGCCCTGCGCGACCATTATTTCCCTGATGCCAAGGTCAGTGTGCTCAGCAACTCCACCTTTATCCACAAGCCTGCCGTCTTTGCCGCGCTCAACAAGATAGACAACAACATCCTGAAGCTCGACACGGTGGATGAAGCCTATATCCGCAACCTCGACCGTCCGACAGGCAAATATGCCGTGGCCGACATCATCGAGGGCATGAAGGCGTTCAAAGGTCGTTGCATCATCCAGACGATGTTCCTCAAAGGCGGATACATGGGCAAGGATATGGACAATACGTCCGACAAATACGTGCTCCCCTGGCTGGAGAAGGTAAAGGAGATAGCGCCCCGCCAGGTGATGATCTATACCATCGACCGCGAGACGCCCGACCACGACCTGCGGAAGGCTACGCACGAAGAGCTCGACCGCATTGGTGCGCTGGTGAGGGAAGCGGGGATTGAGGTGAGTGTGTCGTATTGAGTCTTTATTAGTTCCACTTTTTCCAATCGTATGATGCTTCTACCTGTTTCTCCACGTCGTCGGGCAGGGCGGGGAAGAAGTCGATGCCTGTGATGCGCTCCACCTGGTCGACGGAGTTGGTGTAACTGTCCAGCGGATGGTTGCCCGAGGTGTTCTTGTAGATGAAGCCGATGGCACGCGGAGGGCGGCTGTCGGCACACAGGATGACCTTGAAGAAGGCTTCGGGCACAGTCACCTTGTGCTCTTTTCCGATGGTGCGATGTTTCTGATTGTAGAGAATGGGGCCGCAGACGATGTAGATGCGGCCTTCCTGTTCGGCCCACACGCGGCAGCGGTCTTCCAGTTCCTTCCAGTCGCCGCGGTTCAGGTTGTGATGCTGGGGGCAGATGTTGGTCATGTAGAAACTCTCCTGCATGGCGCGCCAGTGCCAGCGGTTGTCGGCGGCGGGGCACATGTGGCCGCGGTCCCAACCCGAACCTTTGTAGTCGTCGGTGGTGACGGCCTCGTTTTCGGGCAGGTCGGGGTCGGGCAGGAACTTGTCTGTGCGGCTTTCGCGCTCCACCAGCTTGTCGCGGTTCAGCTCCCATGCCACCCAGTTGGGCAGATTCAAGGTACGGTTATAAGATACCGTATATCCTTTCCGTTTCAGGATGGTTTCGTCCGTGCCCTTCATCGGGGCGGGGATTTCGAGGCCTTGGACAGCGCTTGTCTGTGCTTGGGGTTTGGCTGTCTGCAAGGCCGACTGTATGCTTTGTGGAAGGCGGTCGGAGCCGATGAGCCCCGTCTGCCAGGCATTGCTCAGCGGGCCGTAGCCGACGAAGGCGGCACACGCCAGCAGGATGAGGTACAGCAGGCCTTTGGAGCCTTTCTTTTTCGTTTTTCTTTTGGCCATGACGATAAGTTTGTTCAGGCTTCAAAGGTAGTGAAAGTCGAAAGCAGACAAAACAAGCTTGCTTGATTTTTTTGCTGAGACGCATCCTGCCTTATCGAAAGGCAGGAAAAATTGCGTCACTTCATCGGCTCTACTGTGTATCCTTGGGCTTCGAGCAGCTTCAGCAGGCCGCGGGAGCCGGGCAGATGGCCGGCGCCTACCACGAACAGGGTGGGGGCCTGCTTCATGATGTCGGGCAGCTGGCGGGACCAGTCGGCATTGCGGCCGAATATCAGGGCGTCTTCCTCCTGGGGGGTGCTGTCGCAGGAGTCGTTCTGCTTCTCTTCCATGATTTCAAGCAGGGTGTCGAGGTCCTGGTTCATGTAGGCCTCTGTCATGCGTTGGGCCTGCAGGATGGCGTAATCGATGGTGGTAGCCGCACAATAGAGCAGGTGGGCCTGGCGTTGCAGGCTCTGCGAGCGGTAGAGGACGTCTATCTGCTGCTCCATGCTCTCCAGCCCTCCCACCTTCTTTCCGGCCTGCTTGGCCTGTGCCTGAAACCAGGTGTCGAGCTGCTCTTGCGGATTGAAGCCTTTGATGGACTTGGCGGCCAGCGCTACAGACAGCTGGGTGGTGAGGGCAGCAGGTTTCAGCCGGTCGAACAGGGCGAGGTCCATGCCGATGTATGTCTTTACGACCGAAGCGATGCTGTCGTATTCGGCTGGCACGAAGAGACTCTTCAGTGTGGTGTCGGCCGGCAGCATCATGGCCTGCTGCATCTTCATCAGCATGTCGGGCTTCATGGCGTTCTCCATGACGAGTTCGCCGTAGACCTGTTGCGTTTCGTCCATTGCTTGCTTCATGCTTGCGATGCTGTCCTTGATGCTGAGGGGAGCCAGGTGGTGGGTGCCCATGACGTACGAGGGTCGGTCGAGGCCGTTGCCCGATATTTTCCATAACAGTTGCGCCTGGGCGCCGAGGGCGATGCAGAGGAGCATCACGAGTGCGAATGTCTTTTTCATTGCAGTGTTCTTTGGGGATAAATGGTTCTTTTTATAAATTGGTCGCAGAAGAGGGAAGTTTCTTGCAACTTCTCCGGCTTTTTTATTTCAGCGCTTCGTTCGGGTGGAAGGTTTCCGTCTGTTGGAGGATGTAGTCCTGGCGGGCGTCGCTCCACACGTAGGTCTTCTTGTCCGTCACCTGTCCCTGCGCGTTGTAGGTGAAGTTCATTTTGAAGAGGCGTTTCAGGTATTTGCCGTCTTCCACGCGGAACACTTCCTTGTTTGTCAGCCGGTTGTTTTCCATCTTTACGTTGTACACCAGGTTGGTAGATAGGCCTGCTGCCGAAATCAGCGAGGCCATGATGAGATTGGTAATCATATTCGTTTCAGTTTTATAAGTTAGACATTTCTTTTTTCTTGGTTTCGACAAAGGTAGGGCGGCGCGGCGGGAATTCAGGTTAATGTTACGTTAAGTTTAGGTTAAGGTTGTTGTCTGTGAAAGGCGGCTTTGTTTTCTGCCGGAACATTGCTTTCTTTGGTGCAAAGCATTGCTTTCTTTGAGGGAAAACATTGCTTCTTTTTCGGGAAGTCATTTAATTTGCTTTTCGGCTTCATGGGAGGGAAAATGATAAAAAAATCGCCGGCCGCGTATAGTTTTCGGGCCGCTTTGTGGTCTAACAAGTAAAAACAGCAACGGAATGAATGCGAAGGAACAACAATTTACAGCGATCATCCTCTTAAAAAAGAAGAGGATGTATCATGGAGAGACTAACTTTCTGTTATTTTAGGTACGGATTACGCGGAGAAACGCGGAATAATAGATATTAATCCGTGAAATCCGTGTCTAAAGAAAGCGACCTCCCATCTAAATACATCCTCTTCTTTATATGCAGAGGTTGTCTGTTTACAGCAGCTTCCTGGCCCGCTCCAGCGCTACGTTGATGTTGGGGCAGATGTTCTCTTCGCCCAGCAGTTCGTAGAAGCCCGATTTCTCCAATACCTTGTGCACCTTCTCGTTGACACCCGAGAGGACGATGGTAATCTTTTCCTTCTGCGACATGCGGCAGAGGTTTTCCAGATTGTGGATACCTGTAGAGTCGATGAACGGCACCTTACGCATGCGGATGACACGTACTTTGGGTCGGTCGCCCATCTGCGCCATCATTTCCTCGAACTTGGTGGCGATACCGAAGAAGTAGGGACCGTTGATTTCGTATACCTCCACACCCTGCGGGATGATGAGGTGTTCCTCGCTCGTAGCGATATCCGACTCCTTGCTGGGGTCTATCTCGTCCTTGATGACCGAGATTTCCGTTGTCTCCATTACGCGGCGCATGAAGAGCACGCAGGCGATGACCAATCCCATCTCGATGGCCACGGTCAGATCGAAGATGACGGTCAGGAAGAAGGTGATGAGCAGCACCGTGACGTCCGACTTCGGATTGCGGAGCAGCGCCTTGAACGTGCGCCAGCCGCTCATGTTATAGGATACCACGACCAGTACGCCCGCCAGGCAGCCCATGGGGATGTACTGGGCCAGCGGCATGAGCAGCAGCAGGATGAGCAGCAGTACCACCGCATGTATCATGCCGGCCACGGGCGACTTGCCCCCGTTGTTGATGTTGGCCATGGTACGGGCGATGGCTCCCGTGGCGGGTATACCGCCGAAGAGCGGGGTGATGATGTTGGCCGCCCCCTGTGCGATAAGCTCCGTGTTCGAGTCGTGCTTGTCGCCAATCATACCGTCGGCCACGGTAGCCGAGAGCAGCGACTCGATGGCGCCCAGTACGGCAATGGTCACGGCCACGGGGAAGAGGTTCTTCACCGCCTCCCAGTCCAGCGCGGGGATGGCGGCGTCGGGCAGCTCGGCACGGATGCTGAAGCGGTCGCCGATGGTGTCGATGCAGGTGATGCCTCCGTAGGTCTTCATCAGCCAGACGGCCAATGTCACCACCACGATGGCGATGAGCGAGCCGGGTATCTTCTTCGAGAACTTGGGCGTCAGGGCGATGATGGCGATGCTCACCACGCTCACCAGCGTGTTCCACCAGTTCACCGTATCGAAGTGGCGGAAGTACACCAGCCATTTGCCCACGAAGTCGCCCGGCACCTTCTCGCCGTCGAACTGCAGGCCGAATACATCGGCCACCTGTGTGGTGAAGATGGTGACGGCGATGCCGCTCGTAAAGCCCACGATGATGGGATAGGGGATGAACTTGATGACCGCTCCCAGCTTGAACACGCCCAGCAGCACCAGGATGACGCCTGCCATCAGCGTGGCCACGATGAGGCCCGCCTCACCGTATTGCTGGATGATGCCGTAGATGATGACGATGAACGCACCCGTCGGTCCGCCAATCTGCACCTTGCTGCCGCCCAGCAGGGAGATGATGAAACCCGCAATGATGGCGGTCACGATACCTTTCTCGGGCGATACACCCGAAGCGATGCCGAAGGCAATGGCCAGCGGAAGGGCCACGATGCCCACGATGATGCCGGCCATAAGGTCGGCCATAAACATTTCTTTGGAATAATTCTTCAGCGCCGTGTAGAGTTTCGGCTTGAATTCGAACGCTTTCATTTTCTGATTAGTAGAACTTTATTTTACCTGTTACGTTTGTTGTTCTTTTGAAAAGAAAGTGCAAAATTAGGTAAAATAACCCAAATGGCTGCTATTATTCCGCTTTTTTTATGAATGTGTCGTTGTTCCGATGACGGTAAGTCACCGTTTGCTGGCGTGTGGAGTCGTTGGGAATGCTGGTTGCGTCGCCCTGTGTGGTGAAGTAGACGTAGCTGCCCGAATAGGTGTCATAAAAGCGGTATACGCGGCATCCGTCGTGTTCGAAGAGGTAGCTGACGGTATAGTCGGGATTGTTGACGGCTTTGCTGACCGAAACGGAACGCTGTACGAAACAGGCTGATAAACTGATGCAGGCCAAAGCCAGCAAAAAGAGAGAACTGAGATGTATTTTCATGACCGATGGAATATTTATGAAGTTTCTATGAACCCAAAGATAGTGATATTTGTTTCTTTATAGCATGTGACCGTAGACAATTATTGTTAATGTCGCAAGCTATCCGGCGTTTGATAGATTTAATTTATGAAACGATAGAAAAATCCGATAAGGTTGGATGCAAGGCATTTGAAGCCTTTTGCCTACATTTGCAACACAGAAATCAACAAGAACAAAATATTAACCCTTTTAAAAACTGAATGATTATGACTAAGAGTATCAAAGGAACCCGCACAGAGAAGAATCTGATGACTTCGTTTGCCGGCGAATCGCAGGCACGCATGCGTTACACTTACTTTGCCAGTGTAGCCAAGAAGGAAGGTTACGAACAGATTGCCGCTATCTTCATGGAGACAGCCGACCAGGAGAAGGAGCACGCCAAGCGCATGTTCAAGTGGCTCGAGGGCGGCATGGTGGAGATTACGGCCAGCTATCCCGCAGGAGTTATCGGCACAACACTTGAAAATCTTCAGGCAGCCGCTGCCGGCGAGCACGAAGAATGGTCGCTCGACTATCCCAAGTTTGCCGACATTGCCGATGAGGAAGGTTTCCCCGAAATCGCCTTGATGTACCGCAACATCGCCGTAGCCGAGAAGGGACACGAAGAGCGTTATCAGGCTTTTGTAAACAACATCCAGAACGCTACTGTATTTGCCAAGGAAGGCGAAGTGGTTTGGCAGTGCCGCAACTGCGGATTCATCTATGTAGGCAAGGAAGCTCCCGAGGTATGCCCCGCCTGCCTGCACCCGCAAGCCTACTTCGAGGTGAAGAAGGAGAACTGGTAAGACTTGGATTGACATCCACATATATCAGTAAGAGCTGTCTTGAGAACAAAGAAGCGCTAATATCTTGTCATCCCGGCTCAAGGCCGGGATGACGTTGTATTAGCTTCTGACTTTATTTCTTGAGACAGCTCTTGCTCTTTTCAGAATATAGATACCTGTTACTGGTTAATTTGTTTTACAAAGAAGAACCTGCGTTCGATTCTGCCCAAAGTCGGGTTTAAACCACAGGGGCCTTATGTTTCAAACCCAAAGGGTGTATGTTTGAAACATAAGGCCTCTATGTTTGAAACATTCACGCGGGCCGTTGCCAAGGCTTTCTGAAGCCGATGAGGGAGATGCTTTCTACTGGTTGCGATGAATGTTTACAATCGGCTGTCATTTCTTTTTCCCGTCGGCCTCGTCGGCGTGGTGCGGATAGTCGATGGTGTAGTGCAGGCCGCGGCTCTCCTTGCGCTCCATGGCCTGCTTCGTGATGAGGTAGCCCACGTTGATCATGTTGCGCAGTTCGCACAGCTCGCGGGTGGCCTTGCAACGCTTGAAGAGGCGTTCGGTCTCCTCGTAGAGGATGTCCAGGCGGTTCCAGGCGCGGGTGAGGCGCACGTTGCTGCGCACGATGCCCACGTACGACTCCATAATCTGGTTCACCTCCTTCATGCTCTGCGTGATGAGCACGCGTTCCTCGTTGCTGATGGTGCCCTCGTCGTTCCATTCGGGGATGTCTTCGTTGAAGTCGTAGCGTTCCAGCACGCTCAGGGCATGCTTGGCGGCCGCGTCGGCATAGACCACGGCTTCGATGAGCGAGTTCGAGGCCAGGCGGTTGCCGCCGTGCAGGCCCGTACACGAACATTCGCCGATGGCGTAGAGGCGGCGGATGCTGCTCTGCCCGTCGAGGTCCACCTTGATGCCTCCGCAGAGGTAGTGGGCGGCGGGAGCCACGGGGATGTAGTCCTTCGTGATGTCGATGCCGATGCTGAGGCATTTCTGGTAGATGTTGGGGAAGTGGCGCTTCGTTTCTTCGGGGTCCTTGTGGGTGACGTCCAGGTAGACGTGGTCCTCACCGCGGAGCTTCATCTCGTTGTCGATGGCGCGGGCCACGATGTCGCGCGGGGCGAGCGACAGGCGCGGGTCGTACTTCTGCATGAACTCCTTGCCGTCCATCGTGCGGAGCACGCCGCCGTAGCCGCGCATGGCCTCGGTGATGAGGAAGGCGGGGCGGTCGCCCGGATGGTAGAGGGCCGTGGGGTGGAACTGGATGAACTCCATGTCCTTCACCGCTCCCTTGGCGCGGTAAACCATGGCAATGCCGTCGCCCGTGGCCACCAGCGGGTTGGTGGTGTGGCGGTAGACGGCCTCACAGCCTCCGGTGGCCATGACGGTCACCTTGCTGAGGAAGGTGTCCACCTCGCCCGTGGCCTCGTTCAGCACGTAGGCGCCGTAGCACTTGATGCCCGGCGTGTAGCGTGTTACGATGATGCCCAGGTGGTGCTGCGTGATGATTTCTACGGCATAGAAGTTGGTGAATATGGTGATGTTGGGATGCTGCTTCACGGCTTCGATGAGCGAAGTCTGTATCTCGGCTCCCGTGTTGTCCTTGTGGTGCAGGATGCGGAACTCCGAGTGTCCGCCTTCCTTGTGCAGGTCGAATGTTCCGTCTTCCTTCTTGTCGAACTTCACGCCCCAGTTGATGAGCTCCTTGATTTGTGCGGGCGCGTTGCGCACCACCTTCTCCACGGCGGCGCGGTCGCTGATCCAGTCGCCCGCTATCATGGTGTCTTCGATGTGCTTCTCGAAATTGTCCACGGCCAGGTTGGTTACCGAGGCGATGCCTCCCTGTGCAAAATAGGTGTTGGCCTCTTCCATTCCGGCCTTACAGATGAGGGCTACCGTCCCCTTTTCCGCCACTTTCAGGGCGAAGCTCATACCGGCTATCCCAGAGCCGATGACGAGGAAATCGAACTTTCTTACCATAACGATTATGTATTAGCTGGATGCAAAACTACAAAATAAGTGCGTTGCTTGTGCGTTTTGCCGCCGAAAATCCATATCTTTACCGCAAAAAAAGAGAAATGATGGACCGAGTTTTCCATGCCCGCATCGGTGCGGCCCAGTATCTGGCACTGCTTCTGTTTACCTTCATGCTGGTCTACTGCCTGTGGGTGAAGTATATTCTGATAGCCGTGTTGTGGGGCATTCTGTTGCTCCGTTTCATTGAGAGAATCATCCATACCACCTATACGCTGACTGCCGACGGGCGGCTGATTGTTTACGGCGGGCGTTTTTCGCGCAGCCGCGAGCGCCGGTTGGCCGAGGTGGTGTCGGCGGAGCGCCGTTCGTCCATGCAGGTGGCAGGCCGTGCGCTGGTGCACTATGTGCTCGTGATCTATCAGGACGGCAAGCACGATGCCCTCCAGCCCGTCAACGAGGCGGAGTTCGTGCGGGTGTTGGAGAAGAGGAAGCGGGAGACGGCTTCCTGACACGGTGCTTCTGATTTCACTCTTTTGGAAAACAAACTGATGGAGAAAGCGCTTTTTGGCTGACCACACCTTTTCCCCATCCGTGCCAACGGAAGGGAGAAACAGGGTGTGGGCAGCCTTTTTTGATGGGAAAACGTCGGTTTGGGCGGGGTAAAGTGTATGTTTTCCCTCGGCAGCGTGCAGGTTTTTCCTCGACAAATCGGATGTTTTCCCTCGATAAAAGCATTGTTTTCCGAGGGGAAAGGCATTGTTTTCCCCGCTTTCGGGCTTCGGGGCGGCTGTTTTCATGGTTCCGGAGCCTGGAAGGGCGGCTTTCCGCTCCGTTTTTCTTCCAGAATTTTTGTAAGGATTTCGCTATCGCGTTGAAGCATAGCGGATAAGGCTCTCCGTGCTTCGTCCGTTGCCGCCGGCCTGTCCTTCGGGCCGAACGGAGCGATTCTCAGGCGGTCGGCGTGTCAAAGTGTCAATCTGTCAACGTTCCGTTTTCGATTCACTGGTTGGTCTCAAGCAGCCCGATGAGGAACTCGCGCTGGAGGGAATAGCTGCCGCTGTGCTGCTGGATGTATTTCAGCAGCTGGACGCCTTCCTGGCGGAGGCGCGACTTCAGCAGGGGATTGTCCTCGTCCACCTCTTCGGCCAGCTTCAGCATGTTGACGGCGGCCAGCTCCAGCTTCTCCATGCCGTCGGGCGTGCCGGCATAGCGGGCCGTCAGCTCGTCGGCACTGGTGTTGAGCAGGTCGCGGGTGTCGGTGCCCAGTATCTGGCGCGTCAGGTGGTCGTAGTCGTCCCAGTCCTTCTGGCGGATTTTCTTCTTGTGGAGCAGGGCCTCCACAATCATGGAGACAATCTGCTGTATCATGCGTATCAGGTAGTCTTGTTTGATCATCGTTCGGTGCTTTTCTGTTATCAGTCGTCGGCGGGGCGCGTTTATTGCAGCCGGGCGGCGAAAAAAACGTATTTCATCGTCAAAACTGCCCCGTTGGTCTATTCTGTTTTCATATTATCGGGCAGCCCGCTACATTTGTCGTGTCAAATCCAATGAACCCAAGGAGGAACAGCATATGAAACTGAATATGAAACCCGTTTTGCTTTGCATCGGCCTATCCATGTTAGCCCTGCAGGCACAGGCTCAGGAGCTTCCTGAGGCAGCTCCGGCTCCGGAGAGCCGGGCGTATCGCGAGGTGCCCAATCCCGAAAAGGCTGCACGGAAAGAAACGGACCGCCTGAAGGCTGCCCTGAACCTGACCGACAAGCAATATAAGAAAGTCTACAAGCTCTTGCTGAAAGAGCAGCGCGAACTGCTGGAGAACCGCATGCAGCGTCCGCCCCTGATGGATGGTGAAGGCGGCAGGGGTCCCCGTCCGCCCCACGGAGGCGGCATGCTGCCGATGGGTATGGGCGGAGGCCGTCCCGAAGGCATGCATCGTCCGCCGATGGGAGCTCCGAAGCCCGAAAGTGCCGACGACCTGCAGAAGCGGATCGAGAAGAAGAACAAGAAGATGAAGAAGATACTCACCGAAACCCAATACGACCAGTGGCTGGGCATGAGCCGCAAGCCGATGCCCGGACACAAGCCCGAGGGTGCGCCGAAGCAAGAAGACTGATGATGAGTGAGGAGTGATATCGCCGGCGCATGAAAGGTGAACCAGCCGTCGTTTCCTGTGTAAGGGTCAGGGAATGGCGGCTGTTTTTGTGAGGGAATGGTTGGGCCGCCGTTCGCGTACGGGCATAAAAAAAGGAGTACCGCTGTACTCCAACCTTTGTTAACCTTAAAATCTAATACTATGAAAACACATTGCAAAGGTACGGACTTTGGGGAAACCTGCAAATTATGGGGCGGGAAAAAGCTGTTTTATAACATGTATTAAAACATTTACAGCTTTATTTGGATGTTTTCCTGCATTTTGCAGATTCGTTTGCATCTCCGAGAGATTCGTTTTCTTATCTTTGTTGCATCCTGCCAGGGCGGGGTAAAACGATGTCATGTCCAACGATGTTATACGATTGCCTATGAAACCTTTGCTTTTTTTGTTCTGTCTGTTTCTGTGCAGCTTCGACGGCCTTTGGGCCGACAGTCACGAACCCCTCCGGACGGCTGTGGTACAGGGCCGCATCCTGAACCGGGAAGTCTATCCGAATGAAAAGGAACTGCAGCTGGTGCTGGTATCCTTTACCCCCAGTCAGGAGACGGTGTACAAGGCTCCTGTCAGGGAAGACGGCACCTTCTCGTTCAGCGTGCCGCTCTGCGGGGCGGTGTGCGAGTTTTCGCTTCGCAATTACGCACCGCGTCTGTATCTGGCGCCGGGCGACAGCCTCCGTCTGCAGATTGATTTCAAAGACCTGTTCCATCCGGTGGTGGAGGGGACTTCGGCCACACTGAATCAAGGTATGCTGGCTTTTACGGAAGGAGGTTTCTACAGGCCGGATTATGTTTATATGGACGATGTCGGCTCGTCGGCAGAGGCGTTCGGGCAGGCCGTGCAGGCGGAGTATGCGCTCCGGCAGCAGAAGCGGGAGGAGTTTCTGGAGCGTTACCATCCCACAGTCGAGGTGGCTGAGCTGACGGATCGTCTGTTGCGGGCCGACTATTACGCCGAACGTTTCCGATATGTACAGCAACGGATCAGGAGGCTTTATGGGCAGAAGCAGGTGGACTGGCAGAAGGAGATGGCTGCCTGCGAGGCGCTGATGCCCGAGGTAGACGCGTTGCTGGCCGACAAGATTATCACCTCCGCTCATTTCCGGCTGATGTATCAGCTGAAGTTTTATTTGAGGTACCGTCGCGCCGTGGCGGGCGACCTTGATTTTACCGGCAAGGACCTGGTGGACGAGCAGCAGGGCAACAGGGTGGCCCAGTTCCTGCTGGCCGACCTGTTGGGCGCTTCGCTGGCGGCCAACGATACGGTGGCCATGGATTCCGCCCGTCAGGAATATGACGCGCTGGTACAGGTGCCCGTGCTCCGCCATTCCCTGAGCTTGCTTTACCGGCGGACGGCCGACTACTTGCGTCGTCCCGAAGCCTTTTCCCGCTACCTGCTGCATGGCGATGCCGACACTCCCGAGGCGGAACAGTATATGGCTCCCCTGCGGTCGCTGATAGACAAGCATCGGGGCAAGGTGCTCTACATCGATTTCTGGGGCGTGTTCTGCCCTCCCTGCCTGGCGGAGATGGAGCCGCTGAAGCAGTTGCGTGCCCGATACGACACGGACGAGGTGGCGATGGTCAGCCTCTGCGTCAGCGGGAAACGCGCTGATTACGAGCGGATATTGCAGCGTTTTTCGTTGAAGGAAACGGCGTTGGAATGTCTGTACTGGGAAGACTTTGCCACGCGTGAAGTCTTGCAGAAAATGTCCAATCATTTGGGGCAGGACAGAGTACCCTACTTCCTGCTGGTGAATAAAGAGGGGGTGATTGTGAATTACGGTTCGGCCCTCCGTCCCAGTTGGCCGGAGACGGCTGTCCAGATAGACGGCTGGAAGGCCCGGTGAGCAGGCCCGTTCGCGTACGGGCATAAAAAAAGGAGTACCGCTGTACTCCAACCTTTGTTAACCTTAAAATCTAATACTATGAAAAACACGATGCAAAGGTACGGACTTTTGGGAAATCTGCAAATTCTGCAAGAAAAAACTGATGTTATATAACATGTTTTATGAATATGCGCTATTTTGTTAAGGGTTACTAAGGAATGGGAGCCTGCAGATGCTTGTTTTCTAAAAAAGATTTATCTTTGTTTCTGTTTAGTTTTTAAGCCGATACACATGAACGAAGATATTGTCCTTACACCGATGATGAAGCAGTTTCTCGACCTCAAGGCCAAGCACCCTGACGCCGTGATGCTGTTCCGTTGCGGAGACTTCTACGAAACCTATTCGACCGACGCCATTGTGGCCTCCGAAATCCTGGGCATCACGCTGACCAAGCGTGCCAACGGCAAGGAGAAGACCATCGAGATGGCCGGTTTCCCCTACCATGCGCTCGACACGTACCTGCCCAAACTGATCCGCGCGGGCAAGCGCGTGGCCATTTGCGATCAGCTGGAAGACCCCAAACTGGCCAAGAAGCTGGTGAAGCGCGGCATCACGGAGCTGGTGACGCCCGGCGTCAGCATCAACGACAACGTGCTGAACTACCGCGAGAACAACTTCCTGGCTGCCGTGCACTTCGGCAAGGGGGCCTGCGGCGTGGCTTTTCTGGACATATCGACGGGAGAGTTTCTGACGGCGGAAGGTCCCTTCGACTACATTGACAAGCTGCTCAACAACTTCGGCCCCAAGGAGGTGCTCTTCGAACGGGGCAAGCGGCCGATGTTCGAGGGCAACTTTGGAAGCAAGTTCTTCACCTTCGAGCTGGACGACTGGGTGTTTACCGAGACGACGGCGCGCGAAAGGCTGCTGAAGCACTTCGAGGTGAAGAACCTGAAGGGCTTCGGCGTGGAGCACCTGAAGAACGGCATCATCGCTTCGGGCGCCATCCTGCAATATCTCATCATGACGCAGCACACGCAGATAGGCCACATCACGTCGCTGGCCCGCATCGAGGAAGATAAGTACGTCCGGCTGGACAAGTTCACCGTGCGCAGCCTCGAACTGATGGGCTCGATGAACGACGGGGGCAGTTCGCTGCTCAGTGTCATCGACAAGACCATCTGCCCCATGGGTGCCCGCCTGATGAAGCGCTGGCTGGTGTTCCCGCTGAAGGACGTGCGCCCCATCAACGACCGCCTGGACGTGGTGGAATACTTCTTCCGCCAGCCTGACTTCCGCGACTTGGTGGAGGAGCAGCTGCACCGCATCGGCGACCTGGAGCGCATCCTGTCGAAGGTGGCCGTGGGCCGCGTCAGTCCCCGCGAGGTGGTGGCGCTGAAAGTGGCCCTGCAGGCCATTGAACCCATCAAGCAGGCCTGCCTGGAGGCCGACAATGCCAGCCTGAACCGCATCGGCGAGCAGCTCAACGTCTGCCAGTCCATCCGCGACCGCATCGACCGTGAAATCAACAACGACCCGCCGCTGCTGGTCAACAAGGGCGGCGTCATCAAGCAGGGCGTCAGCGTCGAGCTCGACGAGCTGCGCCAGATAGCCTACAGCGGCAAGGACTACCTGCTCCAGCTGCAGCAGCGCGAAAGCGAGCTGACGGGCATACCGAGCCTGAAGATAGGCTACAACAACGTCTTCGGCTACTACATCGAGGTGCGCAACGTCCACAAGGACAAGGTACCCCAGGAGTGGATACGCAAGCAGACGCTGGTCAACGCCGAACGCTACATCACGCAGGAGCTGAAGGAATATGAAGAGAAGATACTCGGCGCGGAAGACAAGATACTGGTGCTCGAGACGCAGCTCTACAACGAGCTGGTGCAGGCCTTGAGCGAGTTCATCCCCGCCATCCAGATCAACGCTAACCAGGTGGCCCGTCTCGACTGCCTCCTGTCGTTTGCCACGGCTGCGCGCGAGAACAACTACATACGCCCCGTCCTCTCGGACGACGACGTGCTCGACATCCGTCAGGGCCGTCATCCCGTTATCGAGAAGCAGCTCCCCATCGGCGAGAAGTACGTGGCCAACGACGTGATGCTCGACAGCCAGACGCAGCAGATCATCATCATCACCGGTCCCAACATGGCCGGTAAGTCGGCCCTGCTCCGCCAGACGGCCCTCATCACCCTCATGGCACAGATAGGCTGCTTCGTGCCCGCCGAGAGCGCGCACATCGGGCTGGTGGACAAGATATTCACCCGTGTGGGTGCCAGCGACAACATCTCCGTGGGCGAATCGACCTTCATGGTCGAGATGAACGAGGCGGCCGACATCCTGAACAACCTGTCGCCGCGCAGCCTCGTGCTCTTCGACGAGCTGGGACGAGGTACTTCGACCTACGACGGCATCTCCATCGCCTGGGCCATCGTGGAGTACATTCACGAACATCCCAAGGCCAAGGCGCGCACCCTCTTTGCCACGCACTACCACGAGCTGAACGAGATGGAGAAGAGCTTCGCCCGCATCAAGAACTACAACGTGGCGGTGAAGGAGGTGGACGGCAAGGTCATCTTCCTGCGCAAGCTGGAGCGGGGCGGCAGCGAGCACTCCTTCGGTATCCACGTGGCCAAGCTGGCAGGCATGCCCAAGAGCATCGTGAAGCGCGCCGACGAAATCCTGAAGCAGCTGGAGCGCGAGAACCGCCAGACGGGCACCGTCACGGGCAAGACCATCACCGAAGGGCCTTCGTCGGCCGGCGGCATGCAGCTCAGCTTCTTCCAGCTGGACGACCCCGTGCTGTGTCAGATACGCGACGAGATACTGAACCTCGACGTGAACAACCTGACGCCCCTCGAAGCATTGAACAAGCTGAACGACATCAAGCGCATCGTCAAGGGGAAATAAGATATTCCGGTTTTTGAAAATGATTGACAGGATGGAGCCTTTCTCCATCCTGTTGTTTTTTGCAGCCGTAGGAGAGGTTTCAACCCCAAAGGGCTTATGTTTGAAACATAGAGGTCGAATGTTTGAAACATACCCCCCTTAGGTTTGAAACATTCCCTGGGAGAATCAAAAATGCAAGGAGGGAACCGGTGTGGGCATCGTTGCGGATGGTTGGTAAAAAATAGTTATCGATGTAAGATCTTTACTCTATTCTTATAGCTATGTTCCCATTGGCCGGCCAATTATATCAATTCTTATTTCGAACTTATGTTGTTATTATTTTTAAGAATTATCAATATGATATGGCATAATTTAATATATTTGTAAACGCACATGAAAAATCTGGCCTTTTGTGTGTTCAAACAGTTAATGAGGTCTTAACTTAAAATGTTTTTATTATGATGGACAACAAGCTTTTTACTTTTTTCGAGTTGGTATGGGGGTATATTGACAGAGGAACTTTCTATCGTGAACCTTTCAGATGGCTGTATGGAACTGTATCTGTTTTGAATCTGTTATTTCCGCCTTACATCATCTACACTGTCACCGACAGCGGAGTATTTGAATTCCTCTCCGGCGGCGATATCGTTGCCTGCGTGCTGGTCTTCTTGCTGCTTATATTTTTGGGAATCATGAGTTTCAGCCTATGGATGGACCGAAAGAAAAAGATGAAAGACATCCTTTTGGACAATAGCGATTTTGTAGCTATCCCGATGGTTTCTCATTTCATTCAAACCTTGGGCGAATGGCTTGGTTTCTATTTTGGAGTGGGCGGATGTGTGATTTCGCTCTTCTTTGTCGTTTTCGGATTAGGAGACTCGTTGGGTCAGTTGTTTGGAATACTTCCTTTGGGAACAGGCTTGTCAATGGTTGTGATTTATCCTATTGTGGGTTATTTGATTGTTGTCTCCGGCCGTTTGATAGCTGAGTTGTACAGGGCATTGGCATCAATAGCCAATAATACGAAACGTACAAATCCCGCCAAGGGACAGGAAGATACTCCGGCCGATGAAGTACCGGTAGGCACTGAAGATTGATCCCCTCCTTTCAGAGGAAACAGAAAGCCATTATGCTGGCTGGTAAACCGGCATAATGGCTTTGTTTTGTTTTTCAGCGGCCCCGAAGCCGCGGGGGCGTCACGCCTTTTTCTGCCGTCCGTAGAAGAACATGAAGTAAAGGCCGATGAGGACGAAGGGCACACTGAGCCACTGGCCCATGTTCAGCGTCATGCCGTCCTCGAAGTCCACCTGGTTCTCCTTGAGGAACTCGATGAAGAAGCGGAAGACGAAGATTTCCGTCAGGCAGAGGCCGAAGAAGAAGCCGCGGTGATAGGGCGGGGCAACTTGTGCATCGGCTTTCGCACCCTTGCTGAAGTCGGTACGCGGGGTAGCGGGAGCCTGTTTCTGCCCGCGGTGGTAGAGCCACATCATGCCGAGGAAGAAGATGAAGTAGGCCAGCGCCTCGTAGAACTGGGCTGGATGGCGGGGCACCATGTCCACCCGCTCGAAGACGAAGGCCCAGGGCACGTCGGTGGGCTTGCCGATAATCTCGGAGTTCATCAGGTTGGCCAGGCGGATGAAGCAGGCAGTGATGGGGGTGGCTACGGCTATCATGTCGAGCACGTCCATGTAGTGCATCTTCGTCTTGCGGCAGTAGAGCCACAGGGCGATGATGAGGCCCAGGGTGCCGCCGTGGCTTGCCAGCCCCTCATAGCCGGTGAACTTCCATCCGCCGCCGGGCAGGAACTTCACGGGGAGAATCATCTCCCAGAAGTGGTGCAGGTAGTAGTCGGGCTGGTAGAAGAGGCAGTGCCCCAGCCGGGAGCCTATCAGGATGCCGAAGAAGCAGTAGAAGAACAGCGGGTCGAACTTGTCGTCGGCGATGCGGCGGTCGCGGTACTGCTTGCGCACGATGAAGTAGGCAAAGGCCAGTCCGATGACCCAGAGCAGGCCGTAGTAACGGATGGAGATGCCGAAAAGGTTGAACAGTTCGGGATCGGGGTTCCAGTTAATGTAGAGTAACGGTAGCATGACGTTTCTTTCTTGGTTTTATGGTTACGGTTGCCAAAAGTAATCTTTATCCGGCAAAGAACAAAATTCGCAGGTCAGAGATTTTTGAACTTTTCTGCCACCATCCGGTAGGTGGGGATGTCGATGCCCTGCGCTTCGGCGGCGGCAATCATGTCGAACAGCAGGCCCTGCACCTCGCTTTCGTGTCCGCGGGCCATGTCTTTCTGCATGGAGGCGGTGCTGTGCGGGTCGAGCTTGTCCATCACCTTCAGGTTGTATTCCACCAGGTCTTCCTTGGGCGTTATGCCCAGTTTGCGGCCCAGGGCGGCACTTTCGCGCGAGAGGCCGATGAAGGTGTCGCGCACGGGGCCGGGCTTCTGTACTTCGCCCATAGGCACGTCGTAGTAGGCGCCCGTCACGGCCATGGCCGAGATGAACGACCACTTGACGAAGGTGTCGCGGTTGATGTCGTCCGAGATTTCGGCCTTGATGCCGCTGTCCTGCAGGTCGCGCTGCACGGCTTCGAGTGTTTCACGGGGAACATCCGTCCCTTGGTGCGCACCATAGACCAGTCGGAAAATCCGTCCCATCTGCGTGATTTCGCCCCGGCCGCTGACGAAGCCCACGATGTAGATGCAGCCGTCGAGCACCGTGACGCCCGGCACCAGCTGCTGGATGCGGGGCCCCGTGCCATAGACGTTGAGGATGGGGATGACGATGGTTTCGGGTTTCGACGCGCGGCGGATGAGGTCGGTGATGGAGTCGACGGAATAGCCTTTGACGCAGACGAAGATGACGTCCGCCTTGTCCTGATATTCCTCGGCCGTACAGGCGGGGATGTGCAGGGTGTGTTCGCCCTTGAGGTCGGAGTGGAGGCGGAGTCCATGTTCGCGGATGGCGGCCAGGTGTTCGCCGCGGGCAATGCAGCTGACGTTCTTTCCCGCCAGCGCCAGGAAGGCGGCGATGCTTCCGCCTACGCCGCCGGTACCTGCAATGAGATAGTTCTTCATGCTGTATTTGTTTTTGAGGGTTGGGATGTATTTGTTCAGTTTACATACTTTTCTTTTTCCATATAGTAGAGTCCTTCGCCCCGGTCGCCGTTGTCGAGGTCTTCCAGCTCTACCTTGAAGACGTGGTAGGGCAGGTCGGTATCTTGTTTGGGACGATCTACGGTGAGTAGGTAGGCATTCCCCCATTCGTCGGCCGAAAAGTATTCCTTGATTTCCTGCTTCATCAGGATGGGTACTTCCTCGCCGTCTATCCATACGGTGGCCTTCAGGCGGTCGAGGGTGGGGGCAAGGCGGACGGCACGTGCGTCGTCGCGTGCGGCTCCCTGCTCGATGTTGCTCACGTCTTGGGCGTGCTGTGCCTGGGAGGCTTCCATCTGCTGGAAGCGGGTCAGGCTCATGGGGCGGACGAATATCTGGTAGCAGGGCATGGCTCCGGGGATGCGGAACACACGCAGGCCGTAGACTTCCATGCGGTGGTAGCGGATGTCGAGCGTC
>ULXT01021850.1_pt1 | contig 40776 bp, 32 predicted proteins | sample 1961571 | NCBI WGS metagenome assembly ULXT01 (sample SAMEA4835846, study PRJEB28245) | human gut metagenome | biome: gut microbiome; material: fecal sample | place: Denmark | collected 2008
GTATGGAGGCAGCAGCTGTTCGGCGGAAATTTTGGAAGTATCAAGCAAACCGGCAGCTGCCAGCTTATTGTACAGCGCGCGTTTGCTGCCCGGCAGCTGATAATTTTCCATAAATGCCGGATTGGGGTTATTGATAATTTCTGCCGTCATGCTTCTTAAAGTACTGTCTTTAATGCTGCTGACTGCATCCTGAATTTTTTTGTACGAAAGCTGCACCAGCTCCGCATCTTTGGCAAGAGGCACTGCGTCAGGCAGCTTATTATAATTTGCGGCTTTTACTTTTGCACCTGCGGCAAAGGTCATACCCGGCACGTTAAGCATAGCGGCACCGATGGCAGCACCGGCGGTAAGCTGTAAAAATTTTCTGCGGGAAATTTTCTCATTCAGATTAGTCATTTTTACTCCTCCAAATCAAACGTATTACAAGATACTCTGATTATAACGGAGGATTATTCAGCCGCCATTAAGGATATGTTAAATTTTAGCTGAAAACTGCCAAATTTAACGTATTCCTGCAAAAAGAAAAGGCACACGCTATTAGCGCATGCCCGTAAAATATTTTATTGTTCTTCGTTTTGCTGTACTTCCAGTGCAGCCAGGCTGAACTCGGTAATTTTTCCTTTTTTGTCAAGCGTAAACACAATGCTTACGGCAGGCTCTTTAGAAAAACCTGCAATGTAGGTAAGGCGGTCGGCTTTGTCAAAACGCTCAAACGAAAAGAACTTGGTTTCCTTATGTTTGCCGAACTTTTCCTGCACCTGACGCTGCATGGCAATAAAAGTGTTAACGTTCATTTGTTTGGCAAGGTCTGCCGACATGGCTTTTTCAGCATCCTTGTAGCCCAAAGTGTCGCTGGCAACCAGCGCCGTAATAACCTTCTGTGCAGAGCCTTCCGCATCATTCAGCGCGCTGCTGTTTTCGGTTGCAAAGCAGCTTGCAGCAAAAGCCAGCGTTAAAACCGTGGTTAATAACAAAATAAATTTTTTCATAAAATCGCCTCCGCTTAATTATTTTATATTTTCCGCTTATGCGGATTATTTACTGCTTAACATGTACATGGGGTCTACAAACTGACCGTCTACCAGCACTTCAAAGTGGATGTGCGGGCCGGTGCTGTAACCGCTGCTGCCTGCAAAACCGATAATATCGCCTTTGCGCACGGCTTCGCCTTCCGTTACGGCAATGTCAATGCCCGGGTGCCAGTCATAGCCGTCGCCAACCGGAGCCATGCGCCCGCCGTAAGGCGAACTGATTGTGCCGCCTTCACCCGGCCATAAATCCGGAAAAGCATTCAGCGAATTGCTGCGTTTTTCCATTGCCAGAAGCAGCTCTTTCATGGAAGTTTTCTTGTCGTCAATCTGCTGTTTAATGTTTTTGTTCTGCACTGTTAAAATATCAAGCATTTCAATCATGCCAAATTCTGCCGGGCCGCCCTGCCCTGTGTAGCCGGGCTTAACGTCAACCAGAGCGCTTTCCTGCTGCGGCGCGGCAAGCTTCATTCCTGCTTCCGGGTCGCGTATCAGCGCGCGGCGCAGGCGGCTTTCCAAAGTAGCCATTTCGTTTATGTCGCGCAGCATTTTTTCGTTATCATCCAAAAGCCCCTGCATGCGTTCTTCGTACTCTGCCTTGTGCGCACGGTACTCGGCAAATTCCTGCTGCTGCGCATGGTAGCGCACAAAAGCAAACGCTGCGTAAACGCCAAAGCATACGGCGGCAGCGGCAAATACTGCGCCGGCCTTAAAGGCCAGCTCCGGTATTTTATAGCTTTTGCCATTGGGAAGGGTGAATGTATAAAACTTGCTGCTTTTCATTTTTATGCCCTCTTATTTAAAATAACCAAAACGCCTGCCCACTGCCAGCACTCTGCGGCCGATAAAGGGAATATCCTCCAAATCTTCTTTGGTAAGGCCGCCAAAGCCTGCCAGGGCAACAGCGTAAACCGGCACGGCAACAATCATTGCCGCAAGAATGGCCCACGCGCCAAAACCCTGCGCCGCCACAAGCACGCCGTATACGGCAGCGCCCATCAGCGCCGAGGCAAGCGCCGGTTTAAAAATGCCGTCAAGGCTCAGCGAATAATGTGCATGTTTATAAATAAATACCATATTAAGCAGCGCCGCAATGCCGAAATCGGCAAGCGTTGCCAGAGAAGCGCCGTTAATGCCAAGCTCCGGCCGCGCGGTAAGAACCCAGCTTAAGCAAACTTTAATGGCTGCGGCAAGTATCATGGCAATAACAGGCAGTGCGGTTTTGCCAAGCCCCTGCAAAATACCGGTGCTTATCTGGTGCAGCCCCAAAAGGAAAATGCCGAAGCTCATGGTGCGGATTGCCCCCGCCGCGCCCGGCGCATTGTAAATTAAGGCAGCAACGTCGCCCGCTAAAAAGTACAGCCCCACGGAACACGGCATGGTTATAATCATTGCCACGCGGAAGGCCGTGCTTATTTTGGCCTTAATGCCGGCCGCGTCCTTTAACGTGCGCGATTCGGAAATGGCAGGCACAAGATTTATCGTCATAGCCGCCGTAAAAATGGTGGCAAGGTTAACAAGCGGCACCGCCATGCCCGTTAAATAGCCAAACAGCTCCGTCGATTCGCCGACGCTGAACCCAGCCGCTTCAAGCCGCTGCGGCACAATCAGCAAATCAAGGTTTGCCACAACCGGCAGCATCAGGCTCGAAAGCGATACCGGAAGCGCCAGTTTAAGCAGGCGCATAATAATTTTGCCCGCCGCCTCCGGCTTTTTGGCCGCCACCGCACCCTGCATTTTATCCTTCAGGCTGCGTTTAAGGCGTGCGTAAAACCACATCAGCACCAGCAGCGCGCAGAACGCACCCACGCCGGCGCCCATGCTTGCGCCGCCTGCCGCATATTCCAGCCCGTAAGGCATAAACATGTAGGCAAACACAATCATGGTAACAACGCGCATCAGCTGTTCCACAACTTCGGAAGCCGCCGTCGGCATCATAATCTGCCAGCCCTGCAAATAACCGCGGAAGCTGGCCAGGAAGGTTACAAAAAATACTGCCGGCGCCAGCGCGATAATGGAATAATAAGCGCGGGCATCGCGAATCCAGTGGTTTTCGATAAGCCAGCCTGCGCCGAACCACAGCGCCGACGAGAACACCAGGCCGCTGATAAAAAGCAGCCTCAGCGATACGTTAAACACCCTTTTGGCGCCGAAAAAGTCGTTTTCCGCCACTTTTTCGGCAGTGATGATGGAAATTGCCACCGGTATGCCTGCCGACGATACCGTTATCGCCATTAAATAAATCGGAAAGCCCATCTGGTACAGCCCAATGCCTTCGCCGCCCAGAATGCGCGATAGAATAATCCAGTTTACGGAGCCGATAACCTTAACCACCATACTGGAAGCCGTAAGTATTAACGTGCCCTTTAAAAATTTTTTATTGCCTGTACTGCCGTTATTTTCTGACATACGCGCCGTCCTAATCTTAAAAATAAATACTCATTATAATTATCGCTTTAAAAGCCCTTTTTGACAAGCCCTTTATAGTTTTTTCACAAAATGTTGCGTGTTGCCGCCGTAGTTATTGCACTTTAGGCTGCAAATTGCTACAATTAAAATATAAAATTACGGACGGAGGTTAAACAATGAAAAAATTCCTTGCTTGTTCCCTTATTGCCATGCTGGCATGCGGCGCGCTTTTAGCCGGCTGCGGCGGCGATAAAAAAGACGAAGCTGCCGCAGGCAAAACCAAGGCCGCTTTTGTTTATGTAAGTTCCGCCAAAGACGGCGGCTATTCCATGGCTCATGAGCTCGGCCGCCAGTACGTTGCCAAAAACATGCCCGATGTAGAAACATCCTTTATGGAATCGGTACCCGAAGGCGCCGACTCCGAGCGTGTTATCAACCAGCTTGCCGCACAGGGCAACAAAATCATCTTCACCACCAGCTTCGGTTATATGGACCCCACCATTAACGTAGCCAAAAAATTCCCGGATATTACCTTCCTGCACTGCTCCGGTTTTAAAACCGCGCCCAACGTTGGCACCTACTTTGGCCGCATGTATGAAGCGCGCTACGTAACCGGCATTGTCGCAGGCAAACAGACCAAAACCAACACCATCGGCTTTGTAGCCGCATTCCCGATTCCGGAAGTTATCCGCGCCATTAACGCCTTTACCCTTGGCGTGCAGAGCGTTAACCCGGACGCTAAAGTAAAAGTTCTGTGGACCAACACCTGGTATAACCCCTCCACCGAAAAACAGGCAGCGTTAACGCTGATTGACGCCGGTGCAGACGTTATTGCCCAGCACCAGAACACCCCCGGCCCGCAGCAGGCTGCTGAAGAACGCGGCGTTTACGGCATTGGCTACAACGTGGATATGTCTGCCAACGCACCGAAGGCTTCCCTTACTTCCGCCATCTGGAACTGGGGCCCCTACTATGAAAAAACCATTAAAGAAGTACAGGCAGGCACCTGGAAATCTTCCGCTTACTGGGGCGGCATGAAAGACAAAGTTGTAGATATTGCCCCTTACGGCCCGGCTGTAACGGACGAAACCAAAAAACTGGCTGACGCTGCCAAACAGAACATTATCGACGGCAAACTTGTTGTTTTTGCAGGCCCGCTGTATGACCAGACCGGTGCAGAACGCGTACCGGCAGGGCAGGCTCTTACCGATAAGGATTTGCTCTCCATCGACTGGTTTGTTAAAGGCGTAGACGGACAGATTAACAAATAACAAATTTTCAACAGGCGGCTCATGGTATATCCATGCGCCGTTTTGTTCTTTGCAGGCTTTAACAGGAGAAAACCATGATTGATAAAATTAAAATCCGCGGGGCGCGCGTGCACAATTTAAAAAACATAAATGTTGACGTGCCGCTGAACACCATAACGGCCATTGCCGGTGTTTCCGGCAGCGGCAAATCTTCGCTGGCACTGGGCGTGCTGTACGCCGAAGGTTCGCGCCGCTATCTGGAGGCGCTCAGCACCTATACGCGCCGCCGCATGACGCAGGCCGCCAAAGCGCAGGTGGACGAAGTTTTGTACGTGCCTGCCGCGCTTGCCCTGCACCAGCGCCCCGGCGTGCCGGGCATACGCAGCACTTTCGGCACGGGCACTGAGCTTTTAAACAGCCTGCGCCTGATGTTTTCACGTCTGGCAAGCCACCGCTGCCCCAACGGGCACTACGTGCCGCCGACGCTTGCCGTTGCCGCAGAGCAGCAGCTTACCTGCCCGGAATGCGGTGCCAGGTTCTGGCCGCCCGGAGCGGAGGAGCTGGCCTTTAACAGCCAGGGCGCCTGCCGCACCTGTGACGGCACCGGCCTTGTGCGCAATGTTGACCTTGCAGCCCTCGTGCCGGATGAAAGCCTAACTATCGACGAAGGTGCGGTTGCCCCGTGGAATACGCTGATGTGGTCGCTGATGACCGATGTCTGCCGGGCAATGGGCGTACGCACCAACGTACCCTTCCGCGACCTTACGCCGGAAGAAAAAGAAATAGTTTATCACGGCCCTGCCGAGAAAAAACATATTTTTTACAAAGCCAAAAGCAGCAACCAGGCCGGCGAACTTGATTTTACCTATTACAACGCGGTTTACACCGTACAAAACGCGCTGGCCAAAGTTAAGGACGAAAAAGGCATGAAGCGCGTGGAAAAATTTTTAAAACAGGAAACCTGCCCGGACTGCGGCGGCTCCCGCCTTTCGGACGCTGCACGCGCCCCGCGTCTGCGCGGCATTGGGCTTGACGAAGCCTGCCGCATGACGCTTACGGAGCTTACCGGCTGGGTAAACGGCGTTCCCGGCACCCTGCCGCCGGAAATGCGCCCCATGGCAGCCAGCATCTGCGAAAGCTTCCAAACCGCTGCCAAAAGGCTGATGGATTTGGGGCTTGGCTATTTAACGCTCGACCGCGCAAGCAGCACTCTTTCCACCGGCGAACGGCAGCGCATGCAGCTTGCCCGCGCCGTACGCAACCGTACCACCGGCGTTTTATACGTGCTTGACGAGCCTTCCATAGGGCTGCACCCCTCCAACATTGTTGGGCTTACCGGCGTTATGCACGATTTGGTGGCAGACGGCTACTCCGTTGTGCTGGTTGACCACGACACCCAGATTTTAAAAGAAGCGGGCTGGCTGATTGAAATGGGGCCGGAAGCGGGCGCCAAAGGCGGGCAGGTTATTGCCAAAGGAACCATAGCGGAAATTATGCAGAATAAAAATTCTAAAATAGGCCCGTTTTTAAAAGCGGAAAGCTCCGTAATACGCAAACAGGCAGCAGCGGAAGAAATGTTTGCCGCAGGGTGCATCCACCTTGAAACAGGCGCCATCCATACCGTAAAGCCGCTTGCGGTTGACATACCCAAAGGCAGGCTTACGGTTGTAACCGGCGTAAGCGGCAGCGGCAAAACAACACTGATTCTGGAAAGCCTTGTGCCCGGGCTTACCGCCGCCACAAGCGGGCAAAAGCTGCCGGAGCACGTGCTTAACGTGCAGGCTGACGGCATACGCAGCGTAAAACTTATTGACGCCACGCCGATTGGCATTAACGTGCGTTCCACCGTTGCAACTTACGCCAACGTGCATGACGAACTGCGCAAAATTTTTGCCAGAACGGAAGACGCCAAAACGCTCGGCTTTAAAGCAGGCGATTTTTCGTACAACACCGGCAAGCTGCGCTGTCCCACCTGCGACGGCACCGGCGTAATTAACCTTGATGTGCAGTTTCTGCCGGACGTGGAAATACCCTGCCCGGACTGCCGCGGCAGCCGCTACGGCAAAGACGCCGCCAAAGTAAAATACCCGGCTGCCAACGGGCAGTACTGCACCCTGTCTGATTTAATGGATATGGACATCAGCACCGCGCTTACCGCCTGTGCGGATTTAAAAACCGTGCGCCAGCGTTTGCAGGTTTTAAAAGATTTGGGGCTCGGCTACCTTACGCTCGGCGAAGAAACACCAAGCCTTTCGGGCGGCGAAGCGCAAAGGCTGAAACTGGCCAGCGAAATGGGCAAAAGCCAGAGCGACGCCGTTTTCATCTTCGACGAACCCACCATCGGGCTGCACCCGCTTGATGTGAGAACGCTGCTGGACGTATTCCAGCGGCTGATTGACAGCGGCGCAACCGTTATCGTTATCGAGCACGACCTTGATGTTATCCAAAACGCCGACTACATCATAGACATGGGTCCGGGCGGCGGCACCGAAGGCGGCACAGTTGTTGCCTGCGGCACGCCCGCGCAGATTAAAGCCGCACCTGCAAGCGTTACCGGCAAATTTATATAAAAACGCCGCGCAGTGCTTCTAAACACTAAAATATCAATTTGGGCAAAGCAAATTTTAAGAGAGGTGATACGCCTTGTTATACACCTGTTTTTATAAATCGCCATTAGGCGGCATAACCATGGCTAGCGACGGCACTGCCTTAACCGGGCTGTGGTTTGACGGGCAAAAATATTTTGCCGAAGGGCTGACAGAAACTGCCGCAGCCAAAACCCTGCCGGTTTTTGATGAAACCGTGCGCTGGCTGGATATTTACTTTGCCGGCCGCAGGCCGGATTTTACGCCGCCGCTGAATTTGGAAGGAACAGCCTTCCGCAAAGAAGTATGGCAGCAGCTGCTGCAAATTCCCTACGGCAAAACTACTACTTACGGCGAACTTGCTGCGCAGCTTGCCGCGCATAGAGGCTTAAAACAGATGTCCGCACAGGCAGTTGGCGGCGCGGTTGGGCATAACCCCATAAGCATTATTGTGCCCTGCCACCGCGTGGTTGGCACAGGCGGCAGCCTGACAGGCTACGCAGGCGGGCTGGCTAAAAAACTGGCACTGCTGAAACTGGAAGGAATTGATACCGCAAATTTTACCATACCCGCTAAAGGCACAGCGCTGTAAAAAGCATAAACCCTGCATATAAGTATATTCTTATATACAGGGTTTTAATTATTTAAATGAATTATAAAATTTTTTTATTTTTTCAGCCATCATAATTCTACGTTTATTTAAAAATTCATCATAATTAGAATAATCCATATTGAAAATTTCTTCCGGTATGCAATTATCATTAAGATTTTTTTGTAATTCTTTCATTGAATCTATTCCCCCATAACCATTATTTTTCCCTTCACACTGTTCTTTAACCTTATTCATATACTCTTTAGGTGCTTGGTCTTTTATCTTGATATTAATTTCAGATTGGGTATAAACATAATTAGCAATTTGATTATAACGTCCACGCTCATTAATACCATTTTTTTGTAAATATTTTTTGGGGAATATATGATGAATATCACCACGCTGTTCAATAAGAGATTGTACATCTATTTCTTCCGATAAAAATCCTTTATCTTTATTTCTGATCTGCGTCATCAAAAATACATGAAACATAGGACTGCTTGCCACTGAAGTTTCTAATTTTGTAATCAGTATATTATTCCAAAATGCATCTGATAATTCACCTGCTTCAGTACGTTCTAAAATACTTATCGGATCACTATTATAAAAACGCTTAATATCATAATCAAACATTGACTCAGGTGATCCAGAATATCTTCCTGTTAAAATACAGAGTAATATCCATCTTCTAACAATTTTCTCTATTATCGCAGAATCAGTATTTTTATTTTTTAATAAAAGATAAAGGGCATATCCAAAATTAAGTACATTTTGAGAACGAATTAAAGCCGGAGATATTATTCCTATGGATTTTACAATCATTAAATATCTTTGAAAATTAGTTTGATTTACAAACTCCAATACTCCTTCTTTTAAATTATTAAATGATTCTTCTGCAATACTCTCCTGATATTCTCTGGTCGCAAAATCACGTCCTGATAATAAACTCACCAAATCAGATATACGCCCGCGTAAAAATTTAAACGTAAATGCAACCCTTAGCACATCAGTATAGTCAGGCATAAATATATCTTCATTTTCTTTAACAATCCATTTTATTTTAGAAAAATATTCTGATTTTACAAAATCACTATCATTTTCCTGAATGATGCCTAAATCTTCAGGTTTTTGCATTAAATGACAAAAATAATCAATAATTTTTCTAATATCATTACCTCCAAAATTTTCATCAGCAGATATTTTAGACATAGCAAAATCAGATTGAGATAATACAACTCCTTTAGAATTTATACGTATGAAAATTTCTGTTACCTGCGTTATATCAAGTTGATGAGATAATTCTATAACTCCAATATTATTATTTTGAATTTGCTGTAATTTAGTAATTATAGAATTTATTTTACTTCGTTCATTATCAGCATTTAAATTATTACTTTTACAATAATTAATAACAAAATTAAATGAATCAAAACCAACTTGATATAATTCAGAAATATCAGATATCCACGCATTATTTTTTTCAATAGCCGGGTTCGATACTTCAAAACATTCTGTCATTGGATTAAATGCAATTTTTATACGTTTCTTTTTATAATTACTAGTCACAACAGGAGAACCTACAATTGCAGCCTGCAAAGCGGTTATACGTTGCTGTCCATCAATTAAAATTTTTTTACCTAGAGAAATGCTACCATCTTTCAATTTAATATCTGGATTTTTCCAAATAATAATATAGCCTACCGGAAAACCTGCATATAACGAATCTATTAAATCACGAACTTTAGTTGCATCCCATACAAAAGGACGTTGTATTTCTGGAATTGCTACTTCTCCACAGCGAATCCACGATAATAAATCTTGAATAGACGTATTATTTACCTGATATTGCGACATAATTTTATCCTTTCGTCATTTATATACTAAATCATATTAAAATGTTTAAATGCAGCTTTTATAATATCTTTTTTAGAATCCGGACACAAAAAAACTCTTTTTTCAGGGTCTTTTCTATTATAAGCCTGCCGAACAGGTAAACCACAAATGCTTTTCATATGAGCAATCCAACAAGTCTTTACTGTACAGTCATAATTCAATTTTATATATGACTGAATGTCTTTATATGTAGCCATAAGTATATCTCCTTCAAAATTTTATTTAATAAAAAAGCTTCTGCATATAATTAATATATCATACAGAAGCTTTCTTAACAATTATATTTTTATTTACAAGATTCCAATATTAGGCTTAGTTTTTTCCTGTCCGTTTTGCCGCTTTCGTTTTTCGGCAGGGCGTCCGTAAAAATTATGCGCTTGGGCAGTTCATGCTCCGTAAGTTTACCGTGCAGCTTCTGCAAAAGGCCGGTTTTATTCAGCCCGCGGCCAACTACAAACACCGTCAGCAAATCTTTACCGCCGCTTTTTTCCGCAAGCGCCGCCGCATCTTCCACACCGTCACAGTCAAGCAGCGCGCTTTCCACCTTCAAGCCGGAAACTTTAATGCCATTAATGTTATACATATCGTCGCGCCGCCCTAAAAAGTGCAGCATACCGTTTTCATCAATGCTGCCGCAGTCGCCAAGCGTTGCCGGGCATTTTACGCCGGCAACGTGAAATTTGGTGTCGATATAAATTTCACCATTGCGCACGCTTACGCCAACGCCCTTAAACGGACGGCCTATCAACGTGCGGTCGCCGGTCATTTCGCTGTCTTTAATGTAAGTTATATAGTTTAACTCGCTCGCGCCGTAATACAGCGTCATTTCCGCATTGGGCAGTACGGCTTTTACTGCGTCCAAATCGTTTTTATCAAACCCCTGCGAACCGGCAATAATGCTTTTAACGCAGTTCAGCGACGTTTTGCAACCGCGCGCCAAAAGCCGCAGTTTGGTTGGTATTAAATAAACAACATCGCAGCTGTGCTTTAAAATCATTTCCTGCCACAGGCGCGGACGGAATTTACCGGCCGCAGCCACCGAAGCACCGGCATAAAGCGCGCCCATATATAAATTAAGGTTGCCGGTAAAAGCCAGGCTGCCCTGCGCAAACATGCAGCTGTCCGGAGTTACGCCAAACACACGGTTCTGCTCCTCAAAAAAGCCTGCCCAGCTTTCATAAGTGCGGAACAGCACTTTGGCCCTGCCGGTTGTGCCGCTCGTCATGGCTCCCATGCAGGCTTCAGGCGGCGGCACAATATTTTTTAAATGCTCCGTATCCGCTTCCTGCGGAGCCAGCACCGGCACATTGTCCGTTCCGGCAAAGGCAATAAACTCAATAAGCTGCTGCGCTATTGCGGATTTTTTTATAAAATACACCCTGCGCGCGCCGCCCGCCGTTTTTCTGCGTTCACGCGCCAGGGCGGCAAGTTCGCCGTAGGTATAAGTATGTTCTTCTGTTATTAAAGCCGCCTTTTCGGGCGGCTTTTCTGCAATTAACTGCAAATAGTCCATATTAACATCTCTCAATCAAAAGTGCCGTGCCAACGCCGCCAGCCGCCGCTACGGATGCCGCACCAAACCTACCGCCGCGCTTTTGCAGCGATTTTAGCAGGTGCAGCAAAATAATGGCTCCCGAAGCTCCGTAAGGATGCCCGTACGCCAGCGCGCCGCCGAAAACATTATAACCGTCTTCATGCCCCGGAAAGGCACGGCTGAACATAACATCGATAACGGCAAAGGCTTCGTTCAGTTCAAAGCAGTCTATCTGCGTATGCGAAAGCCCTGCCCTTTGCAGCAGCGCATTAAGCGCAAGTATTGCGCTTTTGGGGCTTACCAACGGGTCGCCGCCCGCTGCCGCGCTGTGCCGCACTTTGGCCTGCACCGCAATGTTATGCGCTTTGGCATAGCTTTCGCTTGCCAGCAGCACAAACGCCGCGCCGTCATTAGTCAGGCAGGCATTGGCAGCATTGGTAAATCTGCCGCCTTCCAGCACACAGGGCAGCCTGTCCAAAAGGCGCTGGCTCATTTTGGGGCGTATGCCTTCATCGCGCACCGCGCCGAAGCACGGTACTATAATATCGCTTAAAGCGCCGTCTGCCGCTGCCTGTGCCGCCAGCTTATGGCTGCGCAGAACCCAGGGGTCGCTTTCCGCACGGCTGATGTGTTCACGCTCTGCCGTAAGTTCCGCGCCCTCCAGCATAACCGTTTCGCGGTGAATGCCCGGCATGAACTTGGCCACGCTGTAAGTTTCTTCGCCCTTATAATCGGGGTGGTTGGCGTTGTAGCCGCGCCGCGGCTGGGTAGATGTGCTTTCAAAGCCGCCGGCAATAATTACCTCCGCTTCGCCTGCTTCAATTTTTGCCGCCGCCATTGCCACAGCTTCCAGCCCGCTGCCGCACTGCACGTCCACGCTTACGGCGGGTATGCTTTCCGGCAGCCCTGCTTCCAATGCCGCCAGGCGCGCAATGTTGCCGCCCGCGCCAACGCCGTTGCCGCAAATTATCTGCTGCGGCACAACATTATATTTTTCCGTTACCGCTTTCAGCACCGCTGCGCCCAAAAGCTCTGCCGGTACGTGCCTGTACACGCCGCCAGTCAGCCCAATATAGCTGCGCAGCCCGCCAATTAAACAAACCTTATCCATCAGCGCCCGCCGCCAATCGCTCTTTGAATGGGCGCCGTAATATACGCCGCCGCTATGCACTTAACAATATCCATCGGAATAAACGGCAAAGCACCGGTAACAACGGCTTCTTCCCAGCCGATGCCGGTAATGAATTTAAGCTGCGCCACGCCCAGAAGGTAAATTACCGGTATGCCGATAACAACGCCCAGAAACGCGCAGCGCTTAAAGCCGTAATTATTGCCGCGCAGCCAGCTGATGATAAGCGCTGCCACTAAAAAGCCGAAAATATATCCGCCGGTAGGCCCAAACAGTTTGCCGGGCCCTGCCGTGCCGCCCGTAAACACCGGCAGCCCCGCAAGCCCCATTAAAAGGTATGCGCACATGGTAATAAGCACCTGCCGCGGCGTAAGCAAAAAGCCCAAAAGATTTACAAACACCGTTTGCAGCGATATTGGCGACAGCGAAAACGGCAGCGGAATTATTACATATGCCGATACGCAGTTCATCGCCATTAAAAGCGCCATTTTTACCATCTCGCGGACACCGTCCGGCCTGTTTGTGCCATTCATTGTTTTAACTCTCCTTTATACCTACCGTAAACAACTCACGCCCGCCGCAGTAGCCGTCAAGCGACTTGCCGTTTTTGTATATGTCAATCTGTTCTCCTGCAAAAGCAGGCATTTTAAATTTAACGTCCCAGTTCAGCGGCAGCGGCTTGTTTAAAGCGCGCCACAAATGCTCAATCATGCACAGCCCCGGTACAACGGGGTTTTCGCCGCGGTGAATGGAATTAGTATCGTCCACGGCATCAAGATAAGCGTTAATTTCCGGCTTATCAATAACAAAGCTCAGCTGTTTTTCGCCCTGCGGCACCGTTTCCGGCATTTCACCGGCACGCACCAGCGGGCGCAGCAGCGTTACCGTCAGCGAAGCCGCGCCTTCTTTATAAGCCTCGATAATGCCCATGCGCGGCGGCGCCATTTTTACCGGGCGCGTTGAGTAATCTCCGTTTTCCAGCGCGGATGCTTTAATAACGGCTCTTGCCATTACCGCACCGTCATAAGTCGGGCCGTTGTATTCTGATAATGCCCTGATAAGTTTTAACATAGTTCACCACACCTTTACTTTTTAATTATAAGTTTTGCCGTTTTTATTGTCAACCTTTTATTCGTTTATGGTTAACATCATTTTTTCAGACTTTTGCGAATTTATTTTTTGCTGTTTATTTTACACTTTTCTGCTTGTAAATACAATGCAAACTGCTATAATATAGTTATTTTCTCTGTTTAAAAACTTTTAAAAATAAGGAGCACAATCATGTCCGCAGTAAAAAACGCCGAAGGCACGCAAAAACTTTCCGTTTTTAAAATGACCTGGCCAATTTTTATTGAAATACTTTTGCAGATGATGGTCGGCAATGTCGACCAGTTCATGCTCAGCCATTACTCGCAGCACTCTGTTGCCGCCGTAGGCAACGCCAACCAGATTATCAATATCGTTATCCTCGCTTTAAGCGTAATCAGCATGGCAGCTACCATTTTAATTGCCCAGCACCGCGGCGCGGGCAACCGCGAAAAAGTTGCCGAAGTCTGCACTGTTGCCCTGCTTGCCAATATGATTTTCGGCGTTGTCATCAGCGCAGCGCTGTTTATTTTTGACGGTTTCTTTTTAAGCCTCCTGGATGTACCGGCAGATATCTGGGCCGAAGCCTCGCTCTTTTTGCGCTACATAGGGCTTTTTATAGTAGTGCAGTCTGCCTATATCTCTTTTATTTCGTTCTTCCGCGGCTATTCCCTTTTAAAAATCACCATGATTACCTCCGTAGTAATGAACCTTATCAATATAGCGGGCAACTGCATTTTAATTCACGGCCTGGGGCCGATACCGTCGCTCGGCGTTTTGGGCGTAACCATATCCACCAACACCAGCAAGGTGCTGGGGCTGCTTTTAATTTTATACTTTTTCCGCAAATTTATTGATATCCGCCTATCGTTTAAATACCTGCGCCCCTTCCCCAAAAGCACGCTGTATAAAATTTTGTACCTTGGGCTGCCATCCGGCGGCGAATCGCTTTCCTACCAGATTTCGCAGATGGTTATTATGCGCTTTGTTAACGTAATGGGCATTGTGGTTATTACCACCAAAATTTACGCCTACATCATCGCCATGTTTTCCTACATCTATTCGCAGGCGCTTGCCATGGCAACGCAGATTATCGTCGGCTTTTTAATCGGTGCGGGCGACCTTGACGCCGTTGAACAGCGCGTATGGAAAACCATCCGCATTGCCGTTACCATCAGTACAACGGTAACGCTGCTTTTATTCTTTAACAGCGACAGCATTTACGGCATTTTTACCGATAACCCCGAAGTGCTGGAACTGGGACGGCACATCTTTTTAATAGAAGTGTTCCTTGAAGCAGGGCGCGCCGTTAACATGGTAATGGTTATGAGTTTGCAGGCGGCCGGCGATATTAAATGGCCGGTAACGACGGGGCTTGTTTCCATGTGGAGCGTGGCAACGCTTGGCGCATGGTTCTTTGGCCTGCACCTTGGCTGGGGCCTGGTAGGCGTATGGCTTGCCATGTGCCTTGATGAATGCCTGCGCGCGCTGGTATTTATTTACCGCTGGAAAAGCGAAGGCTGGCGCAAAAATAATTTGCTGGAGTGACAAGCAGTATTACACAAAACTTTATGAAATTATATCTGACGGCATCACATTTATAGTGGTGCTGTTTTTTTATGCCCAAAATTACAAACTTAAAATATCATTTTACATTGGAATAAATTAAAAGCATTTAATAATGATTATTCGTGCAGTCTTTACAAGGGGGAAATTCAATGTTATAATTAAATTACAAAAAGATTGGTAAGGGGGTTGTTTTATGAAAAAATCTAATTAAAAAAAAGCTTTTGCCTTAAGTGCGCTGATGGCTTTTGTTATTACAGGCAGTGCTTATGCTAATGATCTTGATACAAAAGACTTCAAGAACACTGGAACCCTTGAGGGTTTTTATAGTACCATAACCGTTACCGACGGGACTTTCGACAATACTGGCACTCTTGGTGCTGAAAAAGTAACTATTAACAACGGTATTTTTTTTAATACTGGTACTATTAAAGTTGATATTCTCGATATTTACGGTAACGCTAACGATAAAGCTGCCATAGCAGGCACTATCACTGCAAATAAAGAATTTATTTACAGTGGTATTGGCGGTAATAGCTTTGGGCGTCCATTAACAGCAATTGTTAATACGCCTAAATTACATATAATCGGAGAAGTTAACCAAACCGGTTTGCAAATATTTAACAGCGAAACCCTTGCTAATGTTAAAGAAATATTTATTGAATCAAATGCTCCTAAAACAGGTTTAGTTATAGGTTCACAAAATAACGATAATACTCCTAATCAAATAGCAAATGTAAAAATAGACGCTCCTATATACCTTCAGACAAACGCTGGTAACCAAGATGCACGCGTTGAAGTGTCCGGCGGTTCTTCACTTATAGCTGAAAACATAATAGCATTGAACGGAAAAACCAAAGTTCAGCTTAATGGGGACGAAACTTCTGCAACATTAAATAATATAACTGTACAAAGCGGTGGTGATTTTTCTTTACAAACATTAGGTAAAACAAATCCCAACGATCCCAAGAACCCCTTAGATCCTACAAATACCACCGTTACATTTAACTTAAATAATATTACCGTTGGCGATAATGCAGAATTTAAAACTTCTATCTATCAAAATAAAGATGGCTCAATAAGTTGCAGTGCCGCTAACATTAAAAGTGATAATTTAACCATCAATTTAGGTAAAAACGCTAAAGCAGATTTTGGCGGAGTCGGCACCTACCTTGGAGAAGGAAATGCTAAAAATAAAACAGATTGGCGTGGCGATTTGATTAACTTTGATGTCGATAAGCTGACTATTAATGTAAACGGCACAGATGAATATGATTACAAAAGCCTTAAAGAATATAAAGATGACTATAATTACGGCGTTTATATTCATGTCAATGACAAATACAATCCGTTAGTGCAAAATGGCTGTGACGAAATTACTGTTGTCGGTGCAAGTTCCAATAACACCGGCAATCTTGCAAACGATTTGCAAAGACTGGCTTATGTTGTAAAAATGACACGCGAATATGAAAACGAAGAAGGTACAAAACTTCCTGAAATACTCGCACCTACCGGCGCACATGTTGAACAAAATCCGGGCGGCATTGATGACGGCGGCAAAGGCACAGTAAACGATGACGGTACTGTTGACATTGACGAAATTATTAAAAACCCTGATGTTTTCGGTACTGAAGAAATTGGTGCTTTGGGGTTAATCAGCTGGCGCAATGAACTGGACGATATGAATAAGCGCCTTGGCGAACTGCGTGACAGCAAGGGCGAGCACGGCGTTTGGGTACGTATGGTACGCGGCGAAAACGATTATAAGAGCCTTAACAGCCAGTATAATACCTACCAGCTTGGCTACGATGAAAAATTAAGCACTGACCCGCACTGGACTTTAGGCGCTGCATTCAGCTATACTGACGGCGACGGCGGTTATGATACCGGCAGCTTTGAAATGGACCATAAAACTTTTACGCTTTATGGCAGCAAATTAAACGACGATGGCAGCTATATTGATATCGTAGGCAAATATTCCCGCCTGAACCATGATTTAAGAAATACATGGGGCGACGGCGAATATGACGCTAACGGTTATTCTATCGGCGTAGAAGTTGGCAAACGCTTCCAGCAGGGCAACGGTTTCTGGATTGAACCGCAGGCACAGCTGACTTACGGCCATGTAGGCAGCGCAAATTATACCGCAGGCGATATTAAAGTTGCACAGGACGGCATGGAAAGCCTGATTGGACGCGCCGGTGTAAGATTCGGCAAAGATTTGGACAACGGCAATATTTATCTGCGTGCTTCCTACCTGTATGACTTTGATGGTGAAACCGGCGTAACCCTTACAAATGCTGAAGGACGCGAAAGATCTTTTGATCAGGATCTTGGCGGCGGCTGGTGTGAAGTTGGCATTGGCACCAACATCAATCTCAGTGATGCAACACATCTGTACTTTGATATTGAAAAGACCTATGGCGGCGATATCACAACCGATTGGAAATGGAACGCCGGCATAAGATACAGCTTCTAAAAAGTTAAAATGTAACCTTTATAAGCAAAAAGAGTTTGGCACAATGCCAAACTCTTTTTTATCAGCACCTTTCCTGCTGTCTACAATTTGCCACGCGTAATAAAGCGGTATTATAATAAATATGTACATTATTTTAAGGAGGCTTTGTTATACATCACGTTTTGGGTTCAGAAGCCGGTACTTGATGTTATTACCGCCTTTTTTGACAAATATTTAAAAAATTAACTGTTTTAAACGGCATGTTCCCCTGCATGCCGTTATGTTTTCCTGTATACAGAAATACTTACGCTGAAACCATTGCAATTAGTAACTTTTTTTAATAAAATAGGTACAGTGCTATCCGAAGGAGGGTATACTATGCAAAAAATTAAGTCTGTACTGGTTGCCAACCGCGGCGAAATCGCTATCCGCGTTTTCCGTGCCTGCAATGAACTCGGCATCCGCACAGTGGCAATTTATTCAAAAGAAGACACACTTTCACTGCACCGCAACAAAGCTGACGAAGCCTACCTTGTCGGCGAAGGCAAGGGCCCTATCGATGCTTATCTTGATATTGAAGATATTATCCGTATCGCGCATGAGCACGATGTAGACGCCATCCATCCCGGCTACGGCTTTTTAAGCGAAAACAGCGACCTTGCAAAACGCTGCGCCGAAGAAGGCATTATCTTTATCGGCCCGCGCCTTGAACACCTTATTATGTTCGGCGACAAAGTTAATGCGCGCGAACAGGCCAAGCTTGCCGGCATTCCGATGATTCCGGGCAGCGACGGCCCGATTGACAGCGTTGAAGACGTTTACCGTTTTGTGCAGGCGCACGGCTTCCCCGTTATGCTTAAAGCCGTTAACGGCGGCGGCGGGCGCGGCATGCGCATGGTAAACAGCAACGAAGATTTGGAAACCGTATACAACATGGCTAAATCCGAAGCTATGAAGGCTTTCGGCAGCGATGAAATTTACCTTGAAAAATACCTTGAAAGCCCGAAACATATCGAAGTTCAGATTTTGGGCGATACGCAGGGCAACATTGTGCATTTGTTCGAGCGCGACTGCTCCGTACAGCGCCGCCACCAGAAACTGGTGGAAATTGCCCCGGCCTTTTCACTTAAGCCCGAACTGCGCAAGGCAATCTGCGACGCAGCCGTTAAGCTGATGAAAAACGTTAATTACCTCAGCGCCGGTACGGTTGAATTCCTCGTTACCCCGGACGGCAACTTCTACTTTATTGAAGTTAACCCGCGTATTCAGGTTGAACATACCGTTACCGAAGAAATTACCGGCTTTGACATTGTGCAAACCCAGATTAAAATTGCCGAAGGCTATTCCCTGCACAGCCCGGAAATCGGCATTCCCGAACAGGATAAAATTACCAGCTTCGGCCATGCCATTCAGTGCCGTATTACCACCGAAGACCCTGCCAACAACTTTATGCCCGATACCGGCAAGCTGATTGCCTACCGCAGCGGCGGCGGCTTTGGCGTGCGTCTGGACGGCGGCAATGCTTTTACGGGCTCCGTTATTACCCCGTATTACGATTCGCTTTTGGTTAAGGCAACCACCCACGGCCTTACCCACGAAATTGCCATTACCAAAATGCTGCGCTGCTTAAAAGAATTCCGCATCCGCGGCGTTAAAACCAATATTCTGTTCCTTGAAAACGTACTGGCACACCCCAGCTTCCACGACGGCAGCTACAATACTTCGTTTGTTGATGAAAACACCGAACTTTTCATCTTCCCGAAAACGCTGGACCGCGGCACCAGGCTTTTGCACTACATTGCCGATGTAACCGTTAACGGCTACAACAATGTAGGCGTACAGCCCAAACCGGAATTTGCCCCGCTCAGCCTGCCCAAAGCGTTTAAAGGCACCCCTGCCGACGGCACCAAGCAGATTTTGGATTTGCAGGGGCCGGAAGGGCTTTCCAAATGGGTTATGGACCAGAAAGAAGTGCTGTTTACGGATACCACCTTCCGTGACGCGCACCAGTCGCTGCTTGCAACCCGCATGCGCACCAACGATATGCTGAAAGTTATCGGCACTACCTCAGCCAAGCTGCCTAACCTGTTCAGCTTTGAATGCTGGGGCGGCGCGACCTTTGACGTTGCCTACCGCTTCCTTGACGAAAGCCCGTGGAAACGCCTGCGCCAGTTCCGCGAAAAATGCCCGAACATTCTGTTCCAGATGCTGCTGCGCGGCGCCAATGCCGTTGGCTACACCAGCTATCCGGACAACGTAGTTAAAGAATTTATCCGCCTCAGCGCGAAAAACGGCGTTGACGTGTTCCGTGTATTCGACAGCCTTAACGGCATTGAAAACATGCGCCTTTCACTGGACGCTGTACGCGACGCAGGTAAATTTGCCGAGGCTGCATTATGCTACACCGGCGATATTTTAGACCCGCGCCGTGATAAATATGACCTTAAATATTATGTAACCATGGCGAAAGAACTGGAAAAAACCGGTGCCAACTCCATCTGCATTAAGGATATGGCAGGCCTTTTGAAGCCGGAAGCAGCTTACCAGCTTGTTTCTGCCCTTAAAGAAGCAGTTAACGTGCCTATCCACCTGCATACGCACGAAGGCAGCGGCAACAGCATTTACACTTATGCCCGCGCAATCGACGCCGGCGTAGATATTGTTGACGTAGCCATGAGCGCTATGAGCGGCGGCACTTCCCAGCCGAGCGGCGCAAGCCTGTACTACGCACTTTCCGGCCATCCGCGCCAGCCGCACCTTGACATTAACGCACTTAACGAAATGTCCCGTTACTGGGAAAGCGTGCGTCCGTATTATAAAGCAATCGACAACACCGTTTCTTACCCCAACCCGGAAGTTTACATCCACGAAATGCCGGGCGGCCAGTACAGCAACCTGCAGCAACAGGCCAAAGCAGTAGGCCTCGGCGAACGCTGGGAAGACATTAAAGATATGTACCACCGCGTTTCCATGATGTTCGGCGATATTATTAAAGTAACGCCGTCTTCCAAAATGGTTGGCGATATGGCACTGTTTATGGTGCAGAACGACCTTACCGAAGAAGACATTTACGCCAAAGGCGATTCGCTCAGCTTCCCGGCTTCCGTTGTAGAATTCTTTGAAGGACGCCTGGGCGTACCGTATCAGGGCTTCCCGCAGAAACTGCAGCAAATTATTCTTAAAGGGCGCAAACCTATCGAAGGCCGCCCCGGTGCTGCACTGCCCCCGGCAGATTTTGAAAAAGTACGCGCCAGCCTTGCGGAAATGGGCGCTCCGACCAGCGACGAAGCTGTAAGCAGCTACTGCCTGTATCCTAAAGTATTCAGCGACTGGGCTGTACGCCATGCCGAATTCGGCGATGTATCCGTACTTGATACGCCGACTTTCTTCTTCGGCATGAAAACCGGCGAAGAAATTAAAGTTGAAATTGAACAAGGCAAAATGCTCGTCATCAAGCTTTTGCAGATAGGCGAAGCAAACGAAGACGGTATCCGTACCATCTTCTTCGAATTCAACGGCCTGCCGCGTGAAATTGATATTAAAGACAGAAATGTTAAATCTACCAACGTAACGCGCAAAAAAGCCGATAAAACCAACCCCGGTGAAATCGGCGCAACCCTTTCCGGTTCCGTTGTTAAACTGCTGGTTGAAAAAGGCCAGGCCGTAGAAAAAGGCACTCCGCTCATCGTAACCGAAGCCATGAAGATGGAAACCACCATTGCCGCACCGATTGCAGGCATCGTTTCCCAGATTCATGTTGCAGCCGGAAGCCGTATCGAAAGCGGCGACTGCCTGATGGAAATTGAAATCAAAGCGTAAAATTTAAAACCTTAAAAGAAAAATTCCCGCCAAAATTGGCGGGAGTTTTTTAATGTCCGGCAACAGATAAAAAAAGCTCCAGCTGCATTCCTCTGCTACAGCCGGAGTAAAAATTTCAGCGGTGTTGTGTTAATTTAAAATTACTTTAGGCATACTCTGCATCCAACCGTTGTAAAATCAAATTAATTTTGTGAGATACTTTGTTCTTCGTAAGATTTGTCTACTCGTTAGAATTGAGATTTGAAGAGCCGAAGTATGGATATTTCACTTCCCTGCATTAACACCGCAGAAATTACAATAAAACCACTATATAATAATTTTAAGGAGAAACAATTTGTTTAAACTTATAAACCTAAAAGACCAAAGAATACGAAGCAGATAACTGCAGAAACAATTGACATTGAGAAACCCCAAATAAGAAGTTTACGGAACAATGCACTTGCATCTTCGTAATCTGCCGCAGCTGCCAAGCACATAGCGCCCATGCCGCTAAGCGGAGAAGTATCAACAAGATGTGCACCTACGCAAATTGAAGAGCAGAGTGCGATCGGGTCGCAGCCGGTAAGCTGTACAAGACCCGGTGCCATAGAAAGGAATGTAGGCATTACAACGCCGGAGGAGCTTGAATATGCAGAAATAATAGCTGCAACAAGCGTTACCCAGAATGTAATACTAACAGGTCCGGAAACTTTAGTCATTACATCAACCAGGAAGTTTAAACCACCGGTTGTATCCATAACTTCAATCAAAATCATAACACCACAAACCATCATAATAACGCCCCAGGGCATAACTTTAATTGCTTTACGGCTGTCACCAGAACCGGTACACATTAAAATAATCGAAAGTATAAAAGCAACAGTACCAACATCTGTAGTTATATTAGTAATAAATTTAGGTAAAGTACCTTTAATACCAGGCAAGCCCGGAACTACTACTAAAACAACCAAAGCAATCATGCAAATAATAGTAATCCATTGATGTTTGGTAAATGGTTCGGGCTGCGGTGCAATAGTATCAATATCAAGATCAGCACCGCGGGTTTCACGCAACCACTTTAAACCACCCATCAGCAAAAAGCCCATTAAGGTAACAAAGCCTTGTGCAATCTCACTGTTAAGATGAATTTTCCAGCCGAGCGTAGGCAGGTAATCAACCGGGATGCCTAATGCTTCTGCGTTTTGCGCTATAATTGTATTACCTATAATACCGGTAGGAGCAAGCGGTGATAATGCGGCACCGTTTGTAGAACCTACAAGGATAAGCGTCATTAAAAACATCGGCATTTTAATTTTATGGGCAATAGCCATTGTCAGCGGTGCCATTAAGGCGCAGGCTGCAATGTTGCCAGGGCCGATCGTAGCCAAAATATTGGACAGTATAAAAATCATTAAAGGTACAAGCGCTACATTGCCGCCGCATAAGCGGAGCGATTTATCTGTCAGTTTTTGCAGCGTGCCGTTAGTCTGCGCCATGCCAAACATAAAGGTTACGCTGGCAAGCAGCATAAAAGTGCTAGTGGCAAACATGCCGAAGGCTTTGTTGCCGGGGATATTTGCGAAAAGGCCGCCTACTAAAAGGCCTAAGCCAATACCAAGAAAGCCGACATTGATTTCTTCTTTAAAACAACTAATGGCGATTAAGAATATTAATGCAACAATCGACATAAACGCCGGAAAGGTAATGTCTAAACCAAACATAATGTCACCTCTTTCCGAACATTAAACAGGCCGATTACGCCATACTATACATTATAATAATTTGCTTAGAATTTTTATAATTTTCATATCACGGCCAGTTCAATGTCCGCTTATTATCATCATAAAATTATAAAAGTTAAGTAAGTAAATTAAAAGCAATCCTGATTTTTCTGCATCAGGGTTAAACGGCCTGTCTGTGCCCATAAAAGCGAAGGATGTTTGATTTCAACCTTAGCAGCCGCACTTTCATTACCATACATTACAACATATACCGCAGCGCTGATGGCTGCCATAACATCCTGCGGCACGCCTGCCGGTGCTGCCACTTGTGGTGTGGCAGCAGCCTGTACAGGCTGCTCTTTTGCAGGTTGTTCTTTTTTCTTTTTATGTCCGCCAAAAAGCCCAAAGAATGACATAACTTCCACCCCTTTGCCTTACAGCGGAATATTGCCGTGTTTTTTAGCCGGGCGGGTTTCGCGTTTTGATTCAAGCATACGCAAAGCGTTGATGACAACCGGGCGCGAATCCTTCGGCTGGATTACCATATCAACCATGCCGCGGCTGGCAGCCTGATACGGAGTTGCAAAGTTTTCGATGTATTCTGCTGTTTTTGCTGCAACATCCGGGTCTTTACGGAAGATAATGTTAGCAGCACCGGCAGGGCCCATAACGGCAACTTCTGCGGAAGGCCATGCAATTACCTGGTCTGCGCCGAGTTCCTGCGCGCACATAGCGATATAGGAACCGCCGTATGCCTTACGGGTAATAAGGGTAATTTTAGGCACAGTCGCTTCGGAATATGCATAAAGCATTTTAGCGCCGTGGCGGATAATGCCGCCGTATTCCTGGTTAGTGCCCGGCAAAAAGCCCGGTACGTCAACAAGGTTCAAAAGTGGGATATTGAATGCATCGCAGAAGCGGATAAACCTTGCAGCTTTATCGGAAGCATTAATGTCAAGGCAGCCTGCCATTACTTTAGGCTGGTTGGCAATAATGCCTACCGTCTGCCCATCCATGCGGGCAAAGCAGGTAATAATGTTCATTGCATAATACTGTTGGGATTCATAAAATTCGCCCTTATCTACAATGCTCTTAATAACGTCTTTCATATCATACGGATGGTTGGAATCGTCCGGGATGACAGTGTTAAGCGCTTCATCAGCCCTCTGCGGGTCGTCGCCGGTTTCTACAACCGGGGCGGTTTCCATATTGTTGGAAGGCAGGAAGCTTAACAGATAGCGGATTTGTTTAATACAGTCTTCATCATTCTCGGCTGCAAAATGTGCTACGCCGGAAGTCTGGTTATGGGTCATAGCGCCGCCGAGCGCTTCCTGGGTAACATCTTCGCCGGTAACAGATTTAACAACTGCCGGGCCGGTAATGAACATTTTAGAAGTGTTCTTTACCATGTAAATAAAGTCGGTTAAAGCCGGGCTGTAAACTGCGCCGCCGGCGGACGGGCCCATAATAGCTGAAATCTGCGGTACAACACCGGATGCGCTGGTGTTTTCAAAAAAGATTTTACCATAGCCGCCGAGTGCATCAACTGCTTCCTGGATACGTGCGCCGCCGGAGTCGTTTAAGCCGATGCACGGTGCGCCCATTTTAAGCGCCAAGCGCTGAACTTTAACGATTTTATTAGCGTGCATTTCGCCAAGGGAACCGCCTTCAACAGTGAAGTCCTGCGCAAAAACATAAACCAAGCGGCCGTCAACAGTGCCGTAACCGGTGGTTACGCCTTCACCCGGCAGTTCTTTTTTATCCTGCCCAAAATTGGTGCAGCGGTGTTTTACAAAACGGTCAAGCTCTACAAAGCTGCCCGGGTCAAGCAAAAGGTTAATCCTTTCGCGTGCGGTTAATTTGCCGCTTGCATGTTGTTTTTCAATACGTTTTTCGCCGCCTGCCTGAATAATATGTTCAGACAGTTTAAGCATTTTTTCTATTCTTTCCTGAGTAGACAATTCTGCCACCTCCATTAATTTATAAAGCTTAAATTACGCAGCAAACTTTATTTTTTAGCCGGAGCGCAAAGTTCAAGCAGAATGCCTACAGATTTAGGATGTACAAAAGCAATGTCCATGCCGCCTGCACCGCCGCGGGGTTCTTTGTCAATCATGCGCCCGCCTTTAGCCTGTACGTCGGCAATGGCTGCTTTAATATCGTCAACGCGGAGTGCTACATGCTGGATGCCCTGGCCGTTTTTAGCAATATATCTGCCGATAGGGCCGTCGCCGTTAGCGGTAACGTCAACCAAAAGTTCAAGCAGGGTTTCACCGCATTTAATAAATACGGTTTTAGCGCCCTGTTCTTCAACAGTTTCTTCGCCGGTGCATTCCAGGCCGAGTACTTCGGTATAGAATTTTTTGGAAACATCCAAATCTTTGCAGGCAATACCTACATGGTCTACACAAATTACTTTAAACATATATACACGCCTCCTAAAATTTTATATAGTTCCGTGAAAGCCTCTGCGGCTTTCACGGAAGGTTTTTTATTTTACGTGTTCTTTGATAAAATCAACAATTTTCTGGGTCGGTGTGCCAGGAGTAAATACTTCGGCAATGCCGGCTGCTTTAAGGCCCGGGATATCAGCTTCGGGGATTACGCCGCCGCCGATAACGAGTACGTCTTTCAAGCCTTTTTCTTTCAAAAGCTCTACAACTTTCGGGAATAAAGTATTATGTGCACCGGAAAGAAGGCTTAACGCTACAACATTAACATCGTCCTGCAAAGCTGCCTCGGCAATCTGTTCCGGGGTCAGGCGGATGCCGGTATAAATTACTTCAAAACCTGCGTCGCGCAGAGCGCGTGCTACAACTTTAGCCCCGCGGTCATGGCCGTCAAGGCCAGGTTTTGCAACCAAAACTCTAACTGTCTTTTCCATTTTTATTCCTCCTGATATTAAAAGCATTCAGCCAATGCTTTTTTAAAGTTATCGTGTTCATCCAAAGTAGCTACCAGCTTGCAAAGTTTTTCGCAAACTTCTTTGCCGTATACCGGGACTGCAAGGTCCATAAATTTTTGCACGGTTTCGTCCCAGGTCATCGGGTTAGGAGGATCGCCTTTCGGATATTCTACAAATTTAACGTATTCTTTGCCGTCTTTGCAGGTAATTGTCAGTTCAACAGCCCAGCGGTCAGGTTTTTCGGTGTATTCCTGGTCAAGTTTCGGGTCGACAATTACTTCAACGTTTTTCATTACGCGCTGAACTTCATCATTGGCAAGGTTTTCATCGGTAAACTGGTCAATGCCAAGTTTGCCGTCTTTAATCATTGTAGAAACGCAGTACTGGATAGAGAATTTAGCACCGTACGGATTTTTCGGATGGGCATTGTCAACTAACTGTTTTACAATGCGGTTGCTGCGGATAGTAACCTTTTCAACATCTTCCAGTTTAATATTGTGTTCGTTCCTTAAAAGCTGCGCCGCATAGCTGGACGGATGGGTATATTTGCAGCAGGAGAACGGCTTATAGGAGTTATTATCAATCTTATAGCCTTCAATATCTTCCGTAAGTTTTTCCCAATGCGGATTAGGAAGCATAGCGCGGCAGAAACCTTTGTCGCCTTCAAGGATTCTTTCGGCTGCGGTAAAACCATTTGCAGTAAGTTTGGCAGAAAGAATGCCTGCAAAATTAGCTTTGCCTACATGCAGGGTTTTGCTCATTGCGCCGTCTATAACAAATTCCCACAAACCGGCGGCCTGCGTGCCAGCTGTGCCAAGGCACTGTACCATCTGGTCGGTGTTAAATTTTTTAAGGTTGGCGACTGTTACTGCCGAGGAAAATACGCCGCAGGTTGATGTAGTATGCCAGAAATAATATGCTTCGGGGTTGACAGTTTCGCCGATGCGTGCGCCTGCTTCGTACCCGGCAACAAGAGCCGCCAATATATCTTTACCGCTCATTTCTTCATCCTCGGCTACAGCCAGCGCGGAAGGAACGGTTACGCAGGCCATATGGATGATTGACGGATTGTGCAAATCGTCAAAATCCTGTGAGTGAGAAGCTGCGGCATTTAGCATTGCTGAGTAAAGTACGGAGTTTGTAGCGCCTTTTTTGCCGTTAAGCATTACAGCTTCAGTACCGTCTTTACTTATGCCAAGGGTTTTAGACATAATATCCATGTTTTTCTGGGTCCAGCCCCTGATGCTGACGCCAAGATAATCAAGGATATACTGCTTGGTCATTTTTATGGTTTTCTCCGGTAGATTTTCATATCTGATATTTGCAACGCGGTTAGCGAGATGTCTTGTTAAAGCTTCCATATCTACACCCCTTTCTAAAAGCAGTGTTAAACAATTCTTTTATTTATATCAATAGTAAATAGAAGGTTTGAATTCGCCGAATTCTTCACGCAATACGCCGCAGATTTCGCCGAGTGTTGCATAGGTCTTAACAGCGTCGATCAGGTAAGGCATCAGGTTTTCGGTGCCTTTGGCTGCTGCACGCAGTTTTTCAAGCGCTACTTTAACAGCTGCGTTGTCGCGGTTTTCTTTCATCTTGTTCAGGCGTGCAATCTGGCGTTCGCCAACCGCAAGGTCAACAGTAAGAACATCCTGTTCTTTGGCTTTTTCGTTGTTGTCAACAAATTTGTTAACGCCGATAACCGTCTGTTTGCCGGTTTCAATGTCGCGTTGGTCGGCAAAAGCATTGCGTGCCATTTCCTGCTGCATATAACCTTGTTCGATAGCTGCAACAGCGCCGCCCATTTCATCAATTTTCTTAATATAGTCATAGGCTTCTTTTTCAATCTGGTCGGTAAGGCTTTCTACATAGTAGGAACCTGCCATCGGGTCAATGGTATTAGGAATCTGGCTTTCATAAGCCAAAAGCTGCTGAGTACGCAGTGCAAGGGTTGCGCTTTCTTCTGTCGGGATAGCAATTGCTTCGTCATATGCGCAGCATGCCATGGACTGAATGCCGCCTAAAATTGCACTCATTGCCTGCCAGGTAATGCGGATGGCGTTGATTAACGGCTGCTGTGCGGTCAGTACGCTGCCTGCGGTATGAACATGTACGCGGAGCATCTGTGCTTTCGGTACGGTTGCGCCATAGCGTTCTTTCATGATGCGCGCCCACAGGCGGCGTGCTGCACGGAATTTGGCAATTTCACTGAAGAAGTCAAGGCCGGCAGTGAAAATCCAGCTAATGCCCGGTGCAAAATCGTCAACTTTCTGCCCTGCTTTAATAGCAGCGTCAATGTATGCCATAGCGTTTGCAAAGGCAAAAGCAATTTCCTGAACTTCAGATGCGCCTGCTTCACGGATATGGTATGCACCTACGCTGATGGTGTTCCATTTAGGAATATTCTTGGAGCAGTATTCAAAAGTATCGGTTACAAGGCGCATAGAAGGACGCGGCGGGAAGATATAAGTGCCGCGGGCAATGTATTCTTTCAGGATATCGTTCTGGATAGTACCGCGCAGCTGTTCGGGTTTAACGCCCTGTTTTTCGGCAACTGCAACATACATTGCCAAAAGTACGGCTGCCGGGCCATTAATCGTCATGGAAGTACTTACTTTATCAAGGGGAATACCTTCAAACAAAGCTTCCATATCAGCAAGGGAGTCGATAGCTACGCCAACCTTGCCAACTTCGCCGTGGCTTAATTCGTGGTCACTGTCAAGGCCAATCTGCGTCGGGAGGTCCATTGCAACAGAAAGACCGGTCTGACCTGCTTTAAGCAGGTATTTATAACGGGCATTGGTTTCTTCGGCAGTTGCAAAGCCCGCATAAGCGCGCATTGTCCACAGACGGCCGCGGTACATGGTAGGCTGTACGCCGCGAGTAAAAGGATATTCGCCCGGGAAGCCGAGTTTGTCCATATAGTCAAAATCTTTGATGTCAAGCGGTGTATAAAGGCGTTTATGCCCTTCAACCTCTTTGCGTTCAGGGAATCTTGCAGTTGCTTTGGCTACAACTTTTTCGTAACCGTCAACAGCGTCAGCAATTTTTTGCATGCTGTCCTCCTCAAAGTTTTTTTCAAGTTCTTTGCCTAATTCAAGTTCTTCCTGGAGTCTTGTTTTTTCAGACATCTTTTTTCTCTCCTTTGCTTATTAGTTATTTAAAATGGGTATTGCGCATTGTGCCGGTCTTCATGCAGTCAAGATGCATTTTGAACGCCTGCTCCAAATCGTGCGGAATATGGCCCATGTGTTTTTTCTGGGAAATTTCCAGATATTCCATAAGCATAGGGCGGTAATCAGGATGAGCGCATTTTTCAATAATGAGTTTTGCTCTTTCTACCGGTCCCAAACCACGGATATCGGCAACGCCCTGTTCGGTAATAAATACCATAGTATCGTGTTCGGTATGGTCAGCATGGGTTACAAACGGTACAATTCTCGAAATGTCGCCGCCTTTGGCAGTGGATTCAGTCGAGAAAATAGAAATATAACCGTTACGCATATAGTCGCCGCTGCCGCCAATGCCGTTAAGAATCTTGGTGCCCATAACGTGGCTGCTGTTGGCGTGACCGTAAATATCAAATTCTGCCGGTGTGTTAAGAGCTATTACGCCCAAGCGGCGAATAATTTCGGGATGATTGCTGATATCAAGCGGCCTTAAAACAATGGAGCGGCGGTATAAATCCGGATTAGCTTTAAATTTAGACAGTACATACGGCGACGGTGTAAAAGCACAGCCTGATGCAAATTTAACTTTGCCGCATTCAATAAGGTCAAAAACCGCATCCTGCAAAATTTCGGAATAAAGTTCCAGATTTTCAAATTTGGAATTTTTAAAACCATGCAAAACCGCATTGGCAATACTGCCTACGCCGGACTGCATCGGCAGCATCTCTTTCGGAATAAGCCCGCGTTTTTGCTCGGTTTCCAAAAAGTCAATCAAATTCTCGGCAATTTTTATGGTTGCGCCTTCCGGAGCGGAAAGGTTTCTTACATGATCGGGAATATCGGACTCTACAATACAGGTAATTTTATCAAGCCCGCATTCTACATAATTGGTGCCGATGCGGTCACCTGCATGATAAATAGGAATTTCGCGTCTGTACGGCGGTTTGGGCTGAATGTAAATATCGTGCATGCCTTCAAGTTCCAGCGGCTGCGCGGTGTTGACTTCAACAATTACTTTTTTGGCATGTTTAACAAAAATCGGCGTGTTCCCGACGCCCGGACCTAAAATGAGATTGCCGTCCTCGGTAATTGCAACAGCTTCAACTATCGCTACATCGACATCGCCAAAGAAACCATAGTTAACCATCTGGCCGAACTGGCTCAGATGAATGTCTATATATTTAATGGTCTGTTCATTAATGCCTTTCTGCATGGAACGGTTAGAATATGCATAGTAAGGCACGCGGCTTGCAATCCCGTCCACTTCTGCCAGGGCTTCTTCAATTTCCGGTCCTACGGAAGCGCCGGTCCACAGATTAATGCGGCATTGCCTGCTTTAATCTGTTTGGCCAGGGCCAGAGTAGTTTCTTTAGGATAACCGGATGGGGTAAAACCGCTGGTACCAACGTTCATCCCGTCTTTAATAAGGGCAGCGGCCTCTTCCGGCGTTACGATTTTGTCGAACAGCTTAGGGTTTCTAATCCTTGTCTTATCTAACATCTTCTTCATCCCTCCATACTTCAACTTGAGAAGTTTAACCCTTAAAATAGATGCAGGCTTTACCGTTGAAGCGCTTTTATTGCAAGCAGCGTTTTGTATTTTTGTTTAAAGCACTTAGCGGCTACATCTTTCATCTATTTTAAGGGAGCTTCTGAACTTACTTGTACTATAACATTTTTCGATGTATAATAAAAATATCAAATTCTCATTGTTGTTATAACTTTTGTCTATGGATGAAGGAGGGAATCATTCGTGAACATTGAATATTATAAAAATTTTGTTAAAATCGCTGAATTAGGCAACATTTCCTTAGCCGCTAAAGCACTGCTAATTGCCCAGCCTTCTTTAAGCAAGCAAATTCAAACTTTAGAAAAAGATTTTGGCACTGCTTTATTAAAAAGAAATGCCCGCAATGTCGAACTGACCACTGCAGGCGAAATTTTTTACCATAAAGCAAAACTGATTTGTGAAATCGACAATATCTGCCACGACGAAATCCATACCAGCGTTATCGGCAATCGCGGCAAGCTGAAAATAGGCATTACTATTTCCTATCCGGACTGGTATATCGAAGACTTATTTAAAGACTTTTCTGATTTATTTCCCCAAATTACTTATGATATACGCGAGGATTCTTCCGACCGCCTTATGGAGCTCTTGCGGCAGGGAATTATTGAAGTCGCCTTCATCAGGACTCCTTTGCACATTAATCCTATGTTTATGTCTTTTGGCGGCATTGAAGAAAACTTTATGGCCGTTTACCATAAAAATAATCCCTGGCTGTCCCAGGATGTAGAATCAATCAGCATTACGCAGCTGAAGGATGTACCGTTAAGCATTTCCCACGGTTTTAAAGAGCGCGTGGAGCAAATGTTCAACGAAGCAGGCTTTGAACCCAATATCCTGAGCATTAACTCCTCCCGCACAACAACTTTAATGTGGGCACGCATGGGCAAAGCAGTCGGGCTTGTTACTACGGACAGTTTTAAAAAGCTGGAATTAACACCGGCTATGATTTGCCGGCCGATAACAGGCGTTAACACCATAGCGCAGCGTTCTTTTGTCACCCTGAAAAACGCTAATCTTTCTGCCGTAACCAAAACTTTTATTAACTTTGCCGTCGGCAAAACTATATTCTAAGCTAATTTATTTTATATTATTTATAATTTTAGGCTTATAAGTTTTTTGAATATTAAAAATCAATCTTATAAAACAAAAGAGGAATACCGAAAAAGGTATTCCTCTTTTGCATTTAGTTTATAGTTTTTAACTATGGCTTATATTATTCGTTGGCTTTGTACCAGAACGGACGGATAAAATGCAGATAACATACTTCGCCTGTTTCCGGTCCCGGGTCGCGGCGTCCAATCTGGACGCGCACTTCCTGATCGCCTATTTTTACAAGGTAGTCGATAATTTCGCCAAGGAAGGCTTTGCGCATTACAACGCCGCGTACTGCGTTGATATCGTTTTCATTTGTGAACCTTATTTCAGTCGGGCGGCTGGCAAGGTTAAATACGGCTTCACCCTGCATACGCGCCGGAACAACAAGCCCCTGCGGCAGCGGGCGGTTATCGCCCTTAATGCAGGCTGCGCCATTCTGCCATACCACATCGGTAAAGCTCGACACGCCTATGAAGCTGAATACAAATTTATTTGCCGGATTGTTATATACATCAAGCGGCGAATCAATCTGCTGCATTACGCCCAGCTTCATAACAAGAATGCGGTCAGAAAGCGCCATGGCTTCCGACTGGTCGTGCGTAACGTAAATAATGGAAAAACCGTATTTACGCTGCAAGTCTTTAATTTCAAAGCGCATTTCCTCGCGCAGGTGCGGGTCAAGGCTCGAAAGCGGTTCGTCAAGCAGCATAACGTCAGGGTTAATGGCAAGCGCACGCGCCAGCGCAACACGCTGTTTGCCGCCGCCGGAAAGGCTTGCCGGGCTTTCGTTGGCTGATTTTAAAAGGTTTGTTGCCGTAAGCGCATCTTTGGTGCGCTGCTCAATTTCTGCCGCAGGCAGTTTGCGCAAACGCAGCGGAAACGCCACGTTTTCATAAACGCTCATGTGCGGCCATACGGCAAAAGCCTGAAACACCATGCCGAAATTGCGGTTTTCGGGCGGTGTGTAATGATGCTTTTTAGGAGATGACAACAGACGGTCGCCAACCCATACTTCGCCGTCACTTAAATCCTCAAAGCCTGCCACCATACGCAGGGTAGTTGTTTTTCCGCAGCCGGAAGGACCAAGCATGGAGAAGCACTCGCCTTTGCCGATTTCAAGGTTCAGGTTATCTACGGCAGTAACATTGCCAAAGCGTTTTGTAACGTTAACTAAGCGTATATAAGACATGACGGTTACTCACTCACTTTCTTGGTAAAATGGTTAATCAGCATCTGCCCGCAGACGATGATGATAAGGGCAATACCTGCCAGCGCGGTACTCATAACAGTTTCGCCGTCCTCGTTAAGAGTATAAATGGCAACGCCGATAGTTCTTGTAGTAGGCGCATACAGCATAATGGATACCGTAAGTTCACGAAGTGCCGGCAGGAAGATTAAGAAGAACGCGCTAATCATACCCGGGCGAACCAGCGGAATAACAATATCTTTTAAGGACTGCCACATGGTAGCGCCGCAGGAACGCGATGCTTCCATCAAAGAATCGTGTACCTGTTCCAGTGCGGCACTGTTGGCCTTTAAGCTGAATGCCATGTAGCGGGCAATATAGGCAACGAGGATAATCCAAACCGTGTTATACAGGTTAATACCAAATTTACCGCTCCACGCCAGAATAACGCCCAACGCGATAACGGAGCCCGGTACGGAGAACGGCAGCATGCCGAGGAATTCCAGAATACCTTTGCCGCGTACTTTCATCTTAACAATAACGTAAGAAATCATTACGCCTGCAAACATGGTGATAACTGCTGCTGCAAGGCCTAAAGTTACGCTGTTGAAGATAGCGTCTTTGGTTACTTCGTATTCAAACAGAATGTATTTGTAGTTATCAAGCGACAGGTTTTCCCAGGTAAGCGGCAAACCGTAAGTGCTTACGCCGCCAACGAGGAAGATAACCACGGTAGGCAGAAGGATGGTAAAGCCAATATAAGCCAGGCAGAAGAACAGCAGCGGATAACGCAGCCCGCGCAGTTTCAGTTCCATCGGGCGGAAGCTTTTGCCGCCGATAATCTGATAATGGCCGCGGCTCAGAACTTTCTGCTGTGCCCAAATGATAAGTGCAGCCGTTACAACAAGCACCGTTGCAAGTACCGTACCGGTACGGATAGAATCGAAGCTGCCGCCGCTCTGGTGAATCTTTTCGTAAATAAGCGTCGGGATGTTGTAAATGCCCTGCTCAATGCCAAGTACCGCAACCGTGCCGAAATGTGCCATGGAGTACAGCATAATCAGCAGCGCGCCCGACATAATTGAAGGCAGCACCAGCGGAATGGTAATTTTGCGGGTAATGGTAAACAGGCCTGCACCGGAAATACGCGCCGATTCTTCCAAAGTCGGGTCCATGCGTTCCAACGCACCGCAAACCTGTATAAATACAAACGGGAATAAGTACATAACTTCTACCAGGCTGATGCCGAAGTAGCTGTAAATATTAAATACAGGTTCCGTAAGGCCAAAGGTTTCCATAAAGAACGTATTAATATAGCCGGAGTTCGGAGAAAGCAGCATCTTCCACGCCAAAGCGCCGATAAAGCTCGGCAGCATAAACGGCACAAGGAACAGGCTCTTCATAAAAGTTTTGTACGGCAGGTCGGTACGGGTAACAAGCCACGCAAAAAACGTACCTACAATCGTACTGCCAATCGTCGTCATGCTGGCAATAATCAGCGAGTTTTTCAATGCCTGGAAAGTTTCAGGCTCTGTCAGTACAGCGTAAAAGTCACTGCTGTTAAAAGTGCCGTCAACAAAAAAGGCGTTAAACAGAATTAAAAGTACAGGCCACGCAACAAAAATAACCAGTACGGCAATAGAAATTAAAAGAATTATCTGGGCTACGCCAAAACCGGAATCTTTTTTAATTGTACTCATAATTCTTCCACCTCCTTCAGCTGAGCCGCATCAAACCAGTACAAGGCACGGAAATTAACAACACATTCCTCGCCCTCGTTAAACATCAGTTTCTCGGAAATAGCTTCATGCGTTACAATTTCCGTACGCAGATGCTCACCGTCAATTTCAATCATATAGTCCATAGTTGCGCCAAGGAAGTTGGCACGTTTAATAACGCCCTTCAAGCCTGTGCCGCCGCGGGTAATAATAACATCCGACGGGCGGAAAGCCGCAACCCAGTTTTTAATACCGCTGCCCTGCGGTTTTTCCCACGGCACCTGCTGCGTGCCGCTGCCGACAAGGTAAGCGCCGTTTTCTTCGCGTACGCCAAGGAAATTGGCAATGCCCATAAATTTAAAAATAAACAAATCGGCAGGTTTTTCAAAAATTTCGTACGGCGTGCCAATCTGGCGGATATGGCCGTTGTTGTCCATAATGGCAATGCGGTCGCTGATGGCAAGAGCAACTTCCTGGTCATGCGTTACATACATAACCGTTATGCCGAACTGGCGCTGCAAAGCCTTAATCTCAAAGCGCATTTCCTCACGCAGGTTAGCGTCAAGGTTGGAAAGCGGCTCATCCAGAAGCATAACCGAAGGGTCTGCAACCAGTGCGCGTGCCAGAGCAACACGCTGCTGCTGCCCGCCGGAAAGCTCGGATGGCAGGCGTTTGTCGAGCCCTTTCATACCGACAATATCAATCATTTTCATTACTAATTTATCAATTTCTTCTTTCGGGCGTTTTTCCATTTTCAGCGGATACGCAATGTTATCGTAAACCGTCATGTGCGGCCAAACCGCATAATCCTGGAACACAATGCCCAAACCGCGCCTTTCGGGCGGAATATACTCACCGCTGGCGCTGTCGGCAACAACGGTATTATCAATAATAATACGGCCTTCATCCGGAACTTCATGCCCGGCAATAAGGCGTATCAAAACCGTTTTGCCGCAGCCGGAAGGGCCGAGCAGAGTAAAGCACTCGCCTTTTTTTATGCCAAGGTCAAGGCCTTTATGTACCTGATGCTTGCCGTAGGCTTTGGCAACGCCTTCAACCTTAATGATATCTTCCATAAGGCAACCTCCTGTAAATGTATTAACTGCAAAAACGGCGAAACGGGCAACCCCGCTCCGCCGCCTTTCTTAGCCCATTATTTAATTAGCCTTCTTATGCCAGAACTACTGTTTCATCTGCATAATGTCAGAGAATTTCTTAATGGTGTCTTCTTTGGTTTTAATTGCTTCAATGTAGTCAATCTTAATGGATTTTTCCAAAGCTTCTTTCGGAGCAGGCAGATTGAATTTAGCCGGAATTTCTACATCTTCACGTACAGGAATGGTGCCCTGCTGTGCAACGAGAGTCTGTGCTTCTTTGCTGAGCAGGTAATCTACAAACTTTTTAGCTGCTTCAGCTTTGGCGCTGTCTTTAAAAATAGCAACCGGGCTCGGAACTACCAGCATTTCGGGCGGATAGCAAAGCTGCAGGTGTGCGCCTTTTTCGATTTTAGCATTGGTAATATAGTCTACTGCCAAAGCTGCGGAAAGTTCGCCGGAAGCAGTATCGTCGATAACCTGACCGGAGCCTTTGCCGATACGGCCGCCGTTGGCTTTAATGTCTTCAAAGAATTTCCAGCCGAACTGTTTTTCCAGAAGCGCAACGCTCATGTAAGAAGTACCGGAAAGAGCCGGGTTGGCAATGCCGAAACGGTCTTTAAAATCGGGTTTCATCAAATCAGACCACTGGGTAGGAGCGGTTTTAATTTTATCGGTATTAATAACAATGCCAAGAGTACCAAGGCGTGCTGCATGGAAAGAGCCGTCATAATCGCTGAACGGATTTACGGTTTCAGGTTCAACAGGGCTCTTGTAATTTAAAAGAATGCCTTCGTTTTTCATGTTATAGAAGTCAGGAACTTCACTTGTCCAGATAACGTCGGCCAAAATTTTGCCGCTCTGGCGTTCTGCGGCAATTTTAGCCATCAGCTTGCCTGCACCGGCAGACTGGTAGTCAACATCAATGCCGGGGTTGGCTTTTTTAAAGCCGTCTACAATGCCTTTAATAAGCGATTCCTTCATGGATGTGTAAACGATGAGCTTCTGGCTGTCATTGGCAGCTTTCTTTTCTTCTCCGCCGCCGCAGCCTGCAACCAGCATCGTTAACAGCATCATCACAGAAAGCAGCCACAACGTTGTTTTCTTTAACATCATAAAACCTCCTTAATTTTCCTGCCCTGCGTAACGCCAAAGCAGCTTAAAATATTGTGCGTCAAAATAAAAGTTAAAAATTTAACTGTATTTTTACTTTTATTTAACTAACATTTAACATTAATTTAACACATTATTCAGAAAAATGCAAACACATCTGTCTTTTATTTTGTATACAAAAATTTTCCGTATCAAATGATACATTTGCCCAAAAACGGGCAGCGCATAATAAAAAAAGCTGCTGCTAATAACGGCAGCCCTGCATAAGCCTTGCTTATTTAATTTACTGGCCGGATGTCAGTTTTAAGCCGATAATGCCTGTTAAAAGCATTGCCACAAAAAATAAACGCACCAGCGTAACCGGTTCCTTAAACAAAATAACGCCTACTATAACGGCGCCCAGCGCGCCAATGCCAGTCCAGATGGCATAAGCCGTGCCCATTGGCAGCGATTTAACCGCGTGCGCCAGAAACCAGAAACTGAAACCCATGCCGATAAAAGTTAAAACCGTAAACATTACATTGGTAAATCCGTGCGAATACTTTAAACAGGTAGACCATACAACCTCAAAAATACCAGCTATAAATAAATCGAACCATGCCATAAATTAAAAACCTCCTTAAAAATGCGGTTAAAACAAAAAATGCCCTTATTTATGTATCTTCTAAGGCCTGCGATACATAAATAAAGGCACCTGCTTAACCGGCGTTAAACAGATTGATGTAAGTATAGCACATTAAAAATTTTTTGGCAACATCAGTTTAAAAGGGCGCAAACCATACGGTCTGCGCCCTTTTTCTTTCCCTTATTTATAACTGTTTATAATATCTCTAATCTGTCTGTGTTTCCCTTATTTTACGGCTGCTTTATTTTACTGCTTCTGCAACAAGCCTGCCCATTTCGGCAGTGCTTACTTTCTTCAGGCCTTCTGCCCACAGGTCAGGCGTGCGGTAACCTGCTTCCAGCACTTCGTCAACGGCGCGTTCCACTGCGTTTGCCGCTGCGTCCTGGTTCAGCGAATAACGCAGCATCATGGCAACGCTTAAAATGGTGGCCAGCGGGTTGGCAATGCCCTGCCCCGCAATATCAGGCGCACTGCCGTGGATAGGCTCATACATGCCTGCGCCGTCACCGAGGCTTGCACTCGGCAGCAAGCCGATACTGCCGGCAATGGTGCTGGCTTCGTCACTTAAAATATCGCCAAAAATATTATTGGTTAAAATAACGTCAAACTGTTTTGGGTTCAGCACCAGCTGCATGGCGCAGTTATCTACATAAAAATGGTTCAGTTCAACGTCAGGGTATTCATTGTCGCGCATTTCGGTAACAATTTTGCGCCACATACGGCTGCTGCCCAGCACATTGGCTTTATCAACGCTTGTTACCTTGCCGCTGCGCTTGCGAGCCGCTTCAAAGGCAAAACGGGAAATGCGCTCTACTTCCGGGCGGGTGTACATTTCAATGTCGCTTGCTTCTTCCACGCCGTCGGCGTTAAGATGTGCTTCGTTGTGCGTGCCAAAGTAAATGCCGCCGGTCAGTTCGCGTACAATTAAAAGGTCAGCACCTTCGGCACGTTCGGGTTTCAGCGGGCTGAGATGCGCCGTATATTTGGAAACCTTCATCGGGCGCAGGTTGCAGTACAGCCCCAGCCCTTTGCGGATGTTTAAAAGTCCTTTTTCCGGGCGGATGGAAGGGTCAACATTATCCCATTTCGGGCCGCCTACCGCACCCAGAAGCACTGCGTCGCTTGCTTTGGCGCTTGCCAGTGTTTCTTCCGGCAGCGGCGTGCCGAAAGCATCAATAGCCGCGCCGCCAATCAGTTTTTTATCGTATTCAACGGTAAAGTTATATTTTTTAGCCGCTGCGTCCAGCACTTCAACGGCAGCGTCAACAATTTCCACGCCGATACCGTCGCCCGGCAGTAAAGTTATCTTCATATTATTGTTCTCCTTTAAGGTAGTTAATCAGCCCGCCGCAGTCGGCAATTTTCTGAATAAATTCCGGCAGCGGTTTTGTTTTAATGGTAATGTTTTTATTAACAATTTTAATTTCGCCTTTGGCCATATCCACATCAAGCTCGTCACCGGCTTCAATTTTTTCCACGTCAGTGCCAATTTCCAGCACCGGAAGGCCGATGTTGATGGCATTGCGGTAAAAAATACGCGCGAAGCTGTCGGCAATAATGCACTTAACACCTTTAACCTTCAACACCATGGGCGCGTGCTCGCGGCTGGAGCCACAGCCGAAGTTTTTGCCTGCCACAACAATGTCGCCCGGCTTTACGTTGGCGGCAAAATTAACGGTTAAATTTTCCTTGGAATCTTCCATGGCATGTTCTGCCAGTTCGTTAAAATCGCTGATATTCAAATATCTTGCCGGAATGATAACATCCGTATCTACATGGTCGCCATAACGCCAAACTTTACTCATTTCATTACCTCCTCGGGGCTGGTAATATAACCGGTTACTGCGCTTGCAGCCGCCGTGTACGGGCTTGCCAGGTAAACCTCGCTGTCTACATGGCCCATACGCCCGCGGAAGTTGCGGTTGGTTGTGGAAACCGCCCTTTCGCCCGCAGCCAGAATGCCCATATACCCGCCAAGGCACGGCCCGCAGGTTGGGGTGGAAACAGCCGCACCGGCATCAATAAAGGTATCAATATAGCCAAGTTTCATGGCTTCTTTATAAATTTCCTGCGTTGCAGGGATGATAATGCAGCGTACGGAAGGATGAACCTTGCGCCCCTTCAGCACTTCCGCAGCCTGCGCCAAATCTTCAAGACGTCCGTTGGTGCAGCTGCCCACAACAACCTGGTCGATTTTAATATCGCGCCCTTCTGCTGCCGGGTGCGTATTTTCCGGCAGGTGCGGGTAAGCAACAACAGGCACAAGTTTATCAAGTTCAATTTTAATTTCGCGCACATAGTTTGCGTCGGCGTCAGCCTCAACGCCCTGCCAGTCGCGGTCTACACGGCCTTTAAGGTAAGCTTTTGTTTTTTCGTCCACCGGGAAAATGCCGTTTTTTGCGCCTGCTTCAATCGCCATGTTGCAAATGGTAAAGCGGTCTGCCATCTCAAGTTCAGCCACGCCGTCGCCGCAGAATTCCAGCGACTGGTAACGCGCGCCGTCAACGCCAATCATGCCGATTAAAGTTAAAATAACGTCCTTGCCTTTTACAAAACGCGGCAGCTTGCCGGTAAGTTCAACCTTAATGGCAGCCGGTACTTTAAACCAGCTGGTGCCGCTTGCCATGGCGCAGCCTATATCGGTGGAGCCCATGCCGGTAGAAAGCGCATTTACAGCACCGTAAGTGCAGGTGTGCGAATCCGCGCCGATAACAATTTCGCCCGGCGCAACAAGGCCGCTGTCCGGCAGCAGAGTATGTTCAATACCCATACGTCCAACTTCAAAATAATTTTTAATTTCGTTTTCGCGTGCAAAATCACGCATGGTTTTGCACATTGCAGCCGCTTTAATATCCTTGCAGGGAGAAAAATGGTCGGGCACAAGCGCAATTTTAGTTTTATCAAAAACCGGTTTGCCTATTTTTTTGAACTCGTTAATAGCCGGCGGTCCGGTAATATCGTTAGCCAGCACCAAATCCACCTGCGATACCAAAAGGTCGCCTGCCGATACTTCGGGGCGCCCGGCATGCCTTGCCAGTATCTTTTCCGTCATTGTCATACCCATAATAACTGCCTCCTGTATTTTTTACTCCATAAAGCTAAATAAAAAACCCCTGCCTGCACTAATGCAGACAGGGGCGATTATTAACCGCGGTACCACCCTGATTGGGGCTTCATTATGCTTAACGCTACTCTGCGTCGCTTCCTACTTTGTTCAAAAGCGCGGCTCCCGGGCGAGCTTTTGCTGTTTTG
>ULXT01027598.1_pt1 | contig 40695 bp, 27 predicted proteins | sample 1961571 | NCBI WGS metagenome assembly ULXT01 (sample SAMEA4835846, study PRJEB28245) | human gut metagenome | biome: gut microbiome; material: fecal sample | place: Denmark | collected 2008
CGGTTCCGAAGAGACAGATTGGTCATTTCGTCTATCGAACTGACCTTCTTTCCATAGAGCCATTGAGCAATCTGCCTGGCAGAAAACGCAGGCATGCCTAATTCTTTAACGGCATCATTCAACTCGTCCAATGTCTTACCCAATAAAGCTGTCTTCATCCCACTCTCCACGATTTAGTTATTTGGCGACAAAATTACAGAAAATCTCTCGAATAACAACGAATGCCCGCTTGTTATTTATTCTTCATCCGCAAACATCGGATCCCATGCCGGAAGCCGGACAGGCTTCTGTTTCAAGATATCCAAGACCGCTGCCGGTACATATTTCTTTTCGACAACCAGACGGAACATGTATTCGTCAAACCATTCATCGGTCATGATAAGATGTCCCTGATAGCCGGCTTCAGCGCCCCAACTGTTTTCCACCATCCATTTCTTCGGCTTGCCATTGGCATCCAAATCTACAGCCATCAAGGTCATGGCATGGCTCGACCCACTGGCAAAAGTCTGGATACGCTGCTTTTTATCCATATTGAATGTAGTACCCAGCAAAGAAGCGTAATCGTAATTATTCAAATCGAGCGTCCCCTGTTTGCTATCGAGAAACTTGCCCACATCACAAGAGAAATACATCATCGTGCTGTCCTTGATAGACTTGATTGCCATTTCCTTGATATCTTCTATCGGCAAATTCACATACGTCCAGTTTCGTCCGTCGTACGTATGCCGGTCATAATCGATTTCATAACATTGGTAGAATTCACGGCTGGGGTCATTCATCAGCATCACATAATTGCCCGTCAAATCATTACCTAAAAAAGTCTGATAAAATGATTGAGGGGTATATTCTTTGGTCTCTCCTTTCATGGTCCATTCAAAATGCTCCACCGGCTCGCCAAAAGCCAGTGCCAACATGCGGTAAATTGTGCCCAGCATCTCCGTCTTCTGCTTTGCCAATGCAGCCTCGCCCGCACCTTCCGATGCTGCCTGACGCAACTGCAAGCCAAACTCCTTCAGCTTCAGCCCTACCAGATTGGCTATCTGCCCCGTATTTTCGCTGCTGTATGTTTCGGGCATTACAGAAGCAGGCACAACCCCATACTTCCCAATAATGTCGGAAATGCCCGTAAACTGGCCGCCGTCACTGATAGGATGCTTAAAGAGCCACTCTACCATCTTATCTTCCATCGGCTTCTCGCGTGTATCAATGATGCCCTGCAGGAACAGGTTCGCTTTCTCCAACTGGTCATAAAAGAAACAATAATTCTCGGAAAACTCCATTTCATCCAAGCCGTACTTCGCCATCATCTGCGCACGAAGCACATTCAGGCCTGTAAACAGCCAGCAGCGCCCGGACTGTTGTTGGTCGGTAATGCCATGGGAAACGACACGGTCAGAGAAATACGTGTCAAAGTTAGCCAAACGTTCATGATTCTTTGCCAGAACCGCAATACTCGTTCCTGCCATCGCATTATAAATTGCCTTATCCGAAGCCGTATGTTTATAACTGCTTTTTATTTCTTTCAATACATCCGGAGTAATCCCTCCTTGTTGTGCCTGCACTGTAAGAGCCATAGCCATCAGGCACAATGCCATACTTTTCCTCATATTCGTTATTTTTTTTTGTAATCTTTCACAATAGCCTCTGTTATCCAATTTGCCAACGCCTGCCGGTTATCCGGAATAACCAGACGCTGCTGGTCGCGCGCATTCTGGATATTTCCCAATTCCAAAAACACGGCATAAGGGGTAGAATTACGCAAGACATACAGATTACGTTCGCTCACCGTTCCCCTAAATCCCCGGTTAGGCTGATGGCGGTCATACTTGGCACGGAATGTCTTTTGCAGTTGTGACGCCAGACGTTCACCATACTTGCTTCCGGGAGCATGATAGAAATAGACATCGGTCTGCTTCCCTTTGCTCCGGCTGTCTATATGGATAAAGACAGCCCGCTTGTAACTTCCCTTTTCTTTCCGGTAAAGCTTGTTAATCGCGTCGCAGCGCTGTTGCAGGCGCTCTATCTGCCCCAAGGGAATCGCCTTGCCCATACATGTTTCCCGTTTGCTGTTCTTCAGAATAGCCGTATTCCGGATGCCGTCTTTTGCATCCTGAATAATAAAATGCACTTTTGCGCCCCGTTTCAGCAATTCCCTGCCTAAACGCAAGACAATGTCGTAAGCGTATTCATCCTCGTGCAGCTCTTTTCCCCGATACTTCCCGATACATCCGGGGTCAGGGCCTCCATGCCCGCTAACCAAATAGAATGTGGCTCCTTTCAATGCATCCGAAGTTACCTGATAAGAAGCCTCCGCTTTCCCGAACAAAGGTTCTTTACGCGTCTTTTTATCTTTTGCCGCAAATACCGGAACTACCAAAAGACAACACAACACCATTCCGATTAATCGTATCCGGCTCATTTCAGCAATTCGTCTATTTTCTTACACAATGAAGCGAACTCGTCCTCGTTATACAACCGTGTCATCAGCACAATCTTGCCATCTTTATCAATCAGTACATTACGGGTAATTCCCGCCTGGCGCTCGGCATATTTAGCAAAAATATCCGCGCCCGGATCAAGCCCCATGGGATAGGTAACCTTTGTCTGCTTGATAAACGCATTGACTTTTTCCAACGGCTCATCCCGGTCAATGCCCAATAAGGCAAACGAAGCATTGTCCTTATGCTTCTGCCAGATATCCCGCTCGATGAAAGGCATTTCCTTACGGCATACCCCACACCAGCTCGCGGTAAACTGAAGCATAACCACTTTGCCGCGCAAGGAAGACAACCGGATTTTCTCTCCGGTGGTCAACGTCATCTCAAAATCGGGAGCCGTCTCTCCTACTTTCACTATATATCCCGCCGCATCAGGCTCTTGAGCCTGCATGGAAGAGGCATTCCCAAACAACAGGCACCCGCCTAAAATTAAAGCACTCAAAAATCTTCTCATACATTCATTAAAAAACGGGTCAAATATACAAAAAAAAGTGTCATCTTGAATGTTTTTTATCCAGAATGACACTTTCTCACCGATTCTAACCAATCTTTCTATTTTTATAACGGCATATTACCGTGTTTTTTCGGCGGATTGCTTTGGCTCTTGTTCTGAGTCATCTCCAACGCCTGAATCAACTTATACCGTGTATCCTTCGGCAAAATAATCTCATCGATGTAACCTTGTTCCGCCGCACGGTACGGATTCGAGAATTTCTCCTTATACTCTTCAATGGCTTGTACTTTTTCTTCCGGTGTAGCCTTACGGTACAGGATATTCACCGCACCGTCTGCCCCCATCACGGCGATTTCCGCTGTCGGATAAGAGAAGTTCACATCCGCGCCAATCGGCTTGCTGTTCATGACGATGTATGCGCCACCGTATGCCTTGCGCGTAATCACCGTAATCTTAGGAACGGTAGCTTCGGCGTAAGCATAAACTATTTTCGCCCCGTGGCGGATGATGCCGTTATGCTCTTGCGCACACCCCGGAAGGAAGCCCGGAACATCCTCGAATGTAATAATAGGAATATTGAAGCAATCGCAAAAACGGATAAACCGCGAAGCCTTGTCCGAAGCGTCAATGTCAAGCACACCGGCAAGATAAGCAGGCTGGTTTGCCACAATACCGACCGAACGTCCGCCCAAACGGGCAAAACCGATAACGATATTCTTCGCAAAATGAGGCATAACCTCAAAGAAATAGTGGTCGTCCACTACCGGTTCGATAATGTTCTTGATATCGTATGGCATGTTCGGGTCATCGGGAATCACGCTCATCAGCGACTCATCTGTCCGGCGGATATCATCGGTGCAAGGCACCATCGGAGCGTCTTCCATGTTGTTGGAAGGCAAGAAGCTCAGCAATTCGCGGATGCTCATCAACGTTTCTTCTTCCGTGTCGCACAAGAAATGCGTCACACCGCTCTTGCTGCTATGCGTATAGGCACCGCCCAACTCTTCCTTGTCCACTTCCTCATGCGTTACGGCCTTTACCACATCCGGCCCCGTAATGAACATGTGGCTCTTTTCTTTCACCATAAAGATAAAGTCGGTCAATGCCGGAGAATAGCAGGCGCCACCCGCACAAGGACCTAAAATAGCGGAGATTTGCGGAATCACGCCCGAAGAGATGGTATTCTGATAAAAGATAGAAGCATACCCCGATATGCTGCCTACCCCTTCCTGGATACGCGCGCCTCCCGAATCGTTCAAAGCAATGACCGGCGCACCGTTCTTCAACGCCAGCTCCTGCACTTTTACAATCTTCTTGGCACCCGTAGTGCTCAGCGTTCCTCCGAATACCGTAAAATCGTACGCATAAACGTAAACCAGACGTCCGTCAATCTTACCATATCCGCACACGATGCCATCTCCCGGAATGTGTTTCTTATCCATTCCGAAATCGGTACAATGATGAATAACCAGCTTATCCAGCTCGTTAAATGTCCCTTTATCAAGCAACATGTCAATGCGTTCGCGGGCAGTCATGTGCCCATTAGCATGTTGTTTTTCAATGCGGTCGATACCTCCGCCTTGAGAAGCCAGCTTATCCAGCTCTTCAAATTTCTTATATTGTTCTTCTGTCGTCATGTTCATATTAGTTTTCTTCGTCCTCTATCACATCAAGCGTCATAATCACCTGATTGCTATTTACCGAATCTCCCTCGTTCACCAGAATTTCCTTCACCACGCAGGGGCTGTTCACCTTGTAGTTGCTCTGCATCTTCATAGCCTCGATAACCGCTACAATATCGCCTGCTTCCAGACGGTCGCCTGCCTTTACCGGTATTTTCACTACTTTTCCGGGCATCGGAGAGATAATCTTATCCTGCTGTTTCTCGTCAGCTCCCTTACGCATCCGCAAATACTTCGCCTGCGAATCGATAATGTCGATATTATACGACTGATAGTGTGCATTGACCGTATAGCTTTTCCCGCCTTCCTTGCGAATCAGTTCCGCATTGTACGACTTTCCGTTATGCAGGATGGAACAGCTTCCGTTCTCCGCCATCACAATGTCTACATCGTAAGGAACGCCGTCAATGGTAAGCTGCACCTTGTTGCCTTCTTTGCTAACCAATGTAACATCAGCCACTCTGTCTCCAATATGTATTTCCATATCTTTTCTGAGTTTTTAAGTTCATGAGTTTGTGAGTTCTTGAGTTTTTAAGTTCTTAAGTTTGTGAATTTGTGAATTCTTGAGTTTGTAAGTACATGGTTCAGCCTCAACTTAAAAACTCAAGAACTTAAGAACTTAAAAAACTTAAATTCGCAATACGCCTTTCTTCAGCCCGAATTCACGCCAACGGCTAATCAGGCGGTTATCCGACACTCCCGACTTATTTTCTTCCAGGTTCATCAGATAATCGATATAGGCAGCTATCAGGGCGATATTCTCGGTATCCTCTTCCTTCTTTCCAGCCCAACGGCGCAACATGTCCTGATGTTTCGGGATAAACAAGGTATCATAATGCCCTTCTACAAAGTCGGGGACATTCATGATATGACGTAAATAAGCGATGTTGGTTTTCAGACCCGTAATACGGTATTCATACAGCACGCGGCGCATGCGCTCGATGGCAAACTGGCGGGTAGTAGCCCATACAATCAGCTTGCCGATCATCGGGTCATAATAAATGGGGATTTCATATCCGTCGTATACGTAACTATCAATGCGCACGCCGATGCCGTTCGGTTCGGTCAGCTGACGGATAATGCCCGGAGAAGGCATGAAATTATTCTCTGTATCTTCGGCACAGATCCGGCATTCGATGGCATGGCCGCGCTGTTTCAGCTCTTCCTGTCTGAAATGAAGCGGTTCGCCGTTTGCGATGCGGAGCTGTTCTTTTACCAAGTCCACACCTACGACTTCTTCTGTAATCGGATGCTCCACCTGAAGACGGGTGTTCATTTCAAGAAAATAGAAATTGCGGTGCTTGTCGACCAGAAACTCAATCGTGCCCGCGCCTTTGTAACGAACTGCCTTAGCCGCCGCTACAGCCGCCTCACCCATCTTCTGGCGAAGCTCCGGAGTAACGAAAGGAGAAGGGGTTTCCTCTACAATCTTCTGGTTGCGCCGCTGGATAGAGCATTCGCGTTCGAACAAATGAACGGCGTTGCCATAATTATCACCCAAAATCTGGAACTCGATATGATGAGGTTCTTCTACAAACTTTTCCAAATAAACCGTATCATCACCGAAAGAAGACATCGACTCGGAACGGGCGGTATTGTAGGCTTCTTCTACTTCGTCTTCGCTGTGAATCAGACGCATGCCCTTTCCGCCTCCGCCCATCGAGGCTTTCAACATCACCGGATAACCGATGCGGTTGCAGATTTCCTTGGCTTCCTCCACGCTTTGCAAAGGTTGTTCCGTCCCCGGAACAACGGGAACGCCTGCCGCAATCATGTGCTTGCGTGCCGAAATCTTATCGCCCATCGCATCCATCGTCTCAGGTTCCGGACCGATGAAGATGATTCCCTCTTCACGACAGCGCCGTGCAAACTCTGAATTTTCCGACAAGAAACCATATCCCGGATGAATGGCATCGGCTCCATGGCGCTTGGCAGCCATGATAATCTTGTCTATATTCAAATAACTTTCACGCGAAGCCGCAGGACCAATCAAGCAAGCTTCATCCGCGTATGATACGTGGCGGGCCGTTCTGTCGGCTTCAGAAAATACTGCTACGGTACGGATGCCCATTTCACGGCACGAACGCATTACACGCACAGCTATTTCACCACGGTTAGCGATCAATACTTTGTGTATCATGCTTTATCTTTTAAATTTTGTTTTCCTTTCTTTAGTTAAAAACCGGTTGCTGCTCTTGCACCCTCAAACGATTTCTTGCAGAAATACATCCGCACATGAAACCCAAAACTGTGCAAAAGTAGCAAAAAAAACCGATACACGTCCATATCTGTCGTTTTTTTTAGGTTTTACAGCATAAATAAGAGGAATCCCCCCAGACATCGCCGTCTTTTCAGAAGAAACGGCAACTCCAGTTTGCAAAAGAACAAATGCATATAGGTTGACAAAAGAACAAATGCATATTAGAAATGATAAACGTACATATTTTATACTTCACACGGCAACAAAAACATCATTTTTCAGTTTTAGAAGCCGGAAAATACCCAAGCAAATTTATTCCTACGAAATCGATGGGTATCATAGGGACGCTTACTTTTTCTTATACATTACGGAATATTTTGTTTTGCATGTAGCCCATATCGTTGTTTCAGCAGGCATACTTTTACGTTCTCGATATGAAAACCATACGGTTTTGATATGGAAACCGTACGTTCTCGATATGGAAACCGTACGGTTTTGATATGGAAACCATAAACAGAAGCCAATTGAAACGATAATATAATCCAAATGCGGAAACAACTGTTCCGGAGAAAAATCAGAAAACGGATGAGATGCCCATATCCGCCACCTGCAAATCAAGGCTTCCTTGCCGAATATTCTCCTTGCCGCTATGCAGGCTCTAAATATTTTCGTACATTTGTCCTGCTATAAATAAAGAACTGCGAATATGGAGAAAAACATAACCTGTTTCATCGCCTGCGGCGAAGAGACAAAACCAAGCGACATGATAGAGGGGCTGCGCGAATGCCGGGTACTGAAAATCCCCTGCTCCGATGATACCGAAACTTACCGGTTTATCGCAGCAGAAAGCCATACTCCTTATGTTTTAGTATGCCGTGCCAAACAATACATCCGGTTAGGAAGCCGGGCTTTGGAGCGCATGACGGATTATCTGTCCGCTCCTTCGTGCGGCATGGTGTATGCCGACCGGTACGAAGAAACCGGAGAAGGCATGCGCCCGCATCCGGTCATCGATTATCAAGAAGGAAGCGTGCGCGATGATTTCGATTTCGGCTCACTCGTCATGTACCGCACCGAAGCCCTGAGGCAAGCGGTGGCTGAAATCAGCGTGGAAGACGATTATGCCTACTCGGCAAGCTATGCCATACGGCTCGCCTTATCGCGCCGCTATGCCTTGACGCATATCCGTGAATACCTGTACACGGAGGCTGAAACGGATACCCGGCGTTCGGGCGAAAAACAATTCGACTACGTGGACCCGCGCAACCGCTCGGTGCAGATAGAACGTGAGGCGGCATTCACCCGTTACCTGAAAAAGACCGGAGCCTACCTGCCTCCGGCAACACACCGCATCGACCCGGACGAAGGCAATTTCCCTTGCGAAGCCTCGGTCATCATACCCGTGCGCAACCGGGTGCGCACCATCGACGATGCCATCCGCTCCGTGCTGGAACAACAAACGACATTCGATTACAACCTCATCATCGTGGACAATCACTCTACGGACGGGACTACCGAAGCAATCCGCCGGTACGCGGGAAATGCGAAAGTGGTCCACCTCATCCCCGAACCTACCGATTTGGGCATAGGCGGATGCTGGGACCTGGCGGTACGCGACGCCCGATGCGGACGGTTCGCCGTGCAATTGGACAGCGATGACCTCTATAGCGGTCCCGACACCCTGCAACTGATTATCGACAAATTCCATAGCGAACGATGCGCCATGGTCATCGGCTCGTACCGCATGACCAACTTCGACTTAGAGACATTGCCTCCCGGCGTAATCGACCACCGCGAATGGACAGACCGGAACGGGCATAACAATGCCCTGCGCATCAACGGGCTGGGAGCGCCCCGTGCCTTCTTCACCCCATTGTTGCGTGAAACCGGCATACCGAACGTGAGCTACGGCGAAGACTATGCCCTCGGATTAGCCTTCTCCCGCCAATACCGCATCGGGCGCATTTACGAGGTGATATCCCTGTGCCGCCGTTGGGAGGGAAACTCCGACGCTGCCTTGAGCATTGAAAAAGTAAACCGCAACAATGCCTATAAAGACAGCCTGCGCACATTGGAACTTGCCCGGCGCCGCGCCCTTGCCGCCAAGGAACAAGACCGTCCGGGCACCCGTTTCTTAAAACACCAGCTGGCACACTGGGAATTGGCACGCACGAACCACGAAGCCCTGGAATACATCCAGACCCGGTGCATCCGGCCGGGCGACAATGTGATATGGGTGCAGTTCAATCCGGCACGTGCCGTTTCGACGTGTGCGAAGACCGACCCTACCAGCATTGCAGCACGCCCCTGTTTCTTGTGTCTGGAAAACAAGCCTGCCGAGCAGGAATCCTTACGCATCGAACTGGATGAAACATTCGACCTGCGCATCAACCCCTATCCCATCCTGCCCGGCCACCTGACCATCTCCAGCGAACGGCACCAGCCCCAAACGCTTGCGGGAAAAACCGGACGCCAACTGCCCGGAAAGCTGGTAGAATGGATAAACCGGCATTTCGCGCCGGGGTATGCCTTATTCTACAACGGAGCCAAATGTGGCGCATCAGCTCCCGACCATTTTCATTTTCAGGCGGCACGGATGCAAGACATCCCCCTCATCCTGCAATGGGACCGGCTGATGGAAACCGCTACGCTCACGGCTGAAACAACCTTAACAAACGGGAACAAATGCCGGAGCTACCGCATCGAAGGTTACCTCTGCCCCGTCCAGGCGTTCATCACCGAAAACACTCCGGTTTCCGATACAGCACTGGTAGAGGCCTATCTCCGCTCCTTGCCCCTGCATCCGGACGAAGACGAGCCGCGCTATAACCTGTTCGCTTGGGAAGACCCGAAACGAGGGTTTACCGTGGCATACATTCCCCGCGCCCTGCACCGCCCTTCCTGCTATACGGCACAAGGCGGAGCACAACGTCTGATAAGCCCCGGAGCACTCGACATGGCAGGGCTGCTCGTAACTCCCCGCCGCGAAGACTTCGAGAATCTGACGGAAGAAGAAATACGACAAATATACAACGAAGTAAGTTTATAAGAAACTGTTTTGAATTTATCGTGCGATGATTTGGGATGAGTTTTTGAGGCATTTCCGCTTGTGTGATGAGGAAGATAGCGGGCTATCTGACGAAGAACAGAAGCGGAAAGGACCAAAAAATCGCCCAAAGCACACACGAAAACGGAAACATCAAGACGAGAAAAACTTTTTGGAGAAATTCAAAACAGTTTCTAAGTATATGTACAAAATTAACCGACATTTCACCACAGAGGATTTACGATTAGACAATTTACTATTTACTATTTTTTCGTAAATTGGAAAACAGTAAATAGATTTTCCTCTGTGATACTCTGTGGTGAATGTTATCATATAAACAGTTACTTAGAATGAAAGAACCCGAAATAAGCGTAGGCATACTCAACGCACAAGAAATCCATTTCAACCTCCACGGACACTTCCTTGCCAAAGGCGAAAGCGTGGAAGGCGAGCAATGCGTGTCCTTCAGCGAAGGAGGCATCCTGTGGAACGGCAACCTGTATCGCGAACTGACTTTCACTCCACTGGAGAATGAAGCCTCGTTTGCCGTCCACGACGTGACAATCGGCATCAACTTCCACTGGGAACGTCAGGAAACCCAACGTTTCATCGGCGTACTGAAGCTGGTAGTGGACGAAGGGAAAATCACCGCCATCAACATCTTGCCGGCGGAAGACTACCTGATAAGCGTCATCTCCTCGGAAATGAACGCCACTTCCTCACTTGAGTTCCTGAAAGCGCACGCCGTCATTTCCCGAAGCTGGCTATTGGCACAAATAGAGAAACGGAAAGCCCTGAGCAAGAAAGACAACGGATTTTTCTCGTTCGTCAAGACCGAAACCGAATACATCCGTTGGTACGACCGCGAAGACCACACCATCTTCGATGTATGCGCCGATGACCATTGCCAGCGTTATCAAGGCATCACCAAGGCATCCAGCCGACGGGTGGAAGAAGCCGTGAAAGCCACGCGCGGACAGGCGCTGATGTATAAAAACGCGATTTGCGATGCACGTTTCTCGAAATGCTGCGGAGGAGTGACCGAAGAGTTCGGCACATGTTGGGAAGACAAGCATTACCCCTATTTAAGTACGGTATGCGACACGAAAGCAGAAACCCCTGTCCCCGACCTGACCCATGAAGAAGAAGCCGAAAAATGGATACGCTCTGCCCCGGAAAGCTTTTGCAACACACACGACAAAAATATTATCCGCCAGATACTGAACAATTACGATTGCGAGACCACCGACTTCTACCGCTGGAAAATCCGTTACACCCAAGCCGAGATAGCCGAACTAATCCGCACCAAAACCAAGAACGATTACGGAAAGATACTCGACCTCATCCCCATAGAGCGGGGAAAGTCGGGACGCATCTGCAAACTGAAAATCGTAGGTTCGGAAAAGACGTTGATTATCGGCAAGGAACTGGAGATAAGGCGTACCCTCTCGCCCACCCACCTGTTCAGTTCGGCTTTTGTGGTCGATAAAGGCGAAAACGCCGACGGAGCGCCCGTATGGTTCCAGCTGACCGGAGCCGGATGGGGACACGGCGTAGGCTTGTGCCAGATAGGTGCCGCCGTCATGGGCGAACAAGGATTCGATTACAACGACATCCTGCTGCATTATTACAAAGGTGCGGAGATAAGGAAACTTTATTAATTGCAAATCCAGCGTGAGAAGCAAGGAATATTTTCTCTGTAATACGCTGTAACGCATTACATAAACGAATCAAACAAATACTTAAAGTATGAAAACAGAATTTCTTGAACTTATCCAGACACGCCGTAGTTGCCGCAAATATCAACCGCAACAGATTACGGACGAAGAACTGAAAGCCGTGCTCAAAGCCGGAACGTATGCACCCACCTCACGTGGCTTGCAAGCTCCTTACATCGTAGCCCTGCAAAACGAGGGCTTACGCAAAAAATTAGGAGAAATGAACGCCCGTATCATGGGAGTGACCTTCAATCCATATTACGATGCGCCTACCTACGTGCTGGTATTCGCACCGGCTGATGCACACAACCCGATACAAGACGGAAGCTGCATCTTGGAAAACATGATGCTGGCTGCTCATGCCATCGGATTAGGAAGCTGCTGGATACATCGCGAACGAGAAATGTTCGACACAGAAGAAGGAAAACAACTGATGAAAGAATGGGGACTGCCCGAAGGATTGATGGGCATCGGCGCACTTGCCTTAGGCTATCCTGCCGAAGAGCCTGCACAGGCGAAACCCCGCAAAGAAGATTATTTCCGGATTATCAAGTAAAAAGTTCACCACAGAGTACACAGAGGCACACTGAGTCTTAATTTCACAGTGATACCCTGTGTCTCTGTGGTGAAAAAACATTCTATCCAATCGCCACTTTAATCACTCCGTCTTCCCTGTTCTCGAATAAGCGGTAAGCTTCTTCGATACGGCTAAGCGGAAAACGGTGGGTAATGAGCGGAGTGGTGTCAATCTTCCCCGCTTCTATCAGACGAAGAATCTCGGCACAATCGCATCCGTCTACCCCTCCCGTCTTAAAAGTCAGGTTCTTGCCATACATATCGGGCAAAGGCAAAATCTGCGGCCCGTCATACATCGCCACCACAGTCACAACCGCATTCGGACGGGCGCATTGCCATGCCAACTGAAACGTATCGCGTGCTCCAGCCACTTCCATCACCACATCGGCTCCTCCATGGTCGCTATGCGCATGCACAAAGGCAAGGCATTCTTCAGGAGTTGTCACCAACACATCCGGATAATGCTCACGGACAAACCGAATACGCTCGGGCGATTTCTCGCATACAATGATGCGGCGCGGATGCTTCAGCATCGTACACAGAAGCGAACAGATTCCCGTAGGGCCCGCACCGATAATCAGCACCGTGTCTTCGGGAGTTATCTCAGAGATGCGTGCAGCCCAAAAGCCGGTAGCAAGAATATCGCCCACGAACAAAGCCTGCTCATCGCTCACGCCGTCGGGAATGCGAGTCAATCCTTGGTCGGCATGAGGCACACGGACATATTCCGCCTGACCGCCGTCAATCCGGCATCCTAACGCCCAGCCTCCATCGGGGTCGGTGCAATTATTCACATACCCATGCCTGCAGAAAAAACATTCGCCGCAAAAGGTCTCTACATTTACGGCAACACGGTCGCCGGGCTTTACGTTCCGTACCGCATCACCCGTTTCTTCCACTATACCCACCATTTCGTGCCCCACTGTAATGCCCGGAACGGCACGCGGCACACTTCCGTGTTTGATATGCAAATCACTGGTACAAATACTCCCCAACGTGACACGCACAATCGCGTCACGGGCATCCTTCAACCGAGGTCTCGGCTTCTCTTTCAATTCGAACTTTCCCTGTTCTACATACGTATATGCCAACATAAGTACATTTACTATTTTTCAATTTACAATTTACAAAACTACACTTCGATATGCTAATAAACAATGTGGCAATGTGCAGATTCATTCTCACATTCTCACATTAGCACATTATTCATTGGCACATTATTCATTAGCACATTTTAAATATACTCATTTCTTCCCAAACTCCGGGTCAATCTTCAACAATGCCGTAACAGCAAAAGTTACCGCACAGCAAACCATAATCCAAATAAAGAACATCCGGTACCCCAATTGCTCTTGAAGCCAGCCCGCCGCCATCCCCGGAAGCATCATGCCCAATGCCATAAACGCCGTACAGAAGGCGTAATGTGCCGTGCTATGCGCTCCACGCGAAAAATAAATGAGATACATCATATAAGCGGTAAAACCGAATCCGTATCCGAACTGCTCAACAAAGATACAGACATTGACCCATAATAAACTTGTTTCAGGGAAATAACTTAAATAAACATAAACCAAATCAGGCAAAGAAATTGCCCAGACCATCAGCCACAGCCAGCGCTTCAATCCATGACGGGATACGGCAATGCCTCCCAAAATACCTCCTATCGTAAGCCCAATAATGCCTACCGTACCTTGGGTAAAACCGATTTGCTCGGTAGTCATCCCCAATCCGCCTTCGGAAACGGGGTCGAGCAAGAAAGGAATGCTCATCTTTGCCAACTGCGCTTCGGGAAAGCGGTAAAGCAGCATAAACAGAAGCGCCACCCCAATGCCTTCTTTCTGGAAAAACGAACGGAAAGTAAGCAAGAATTCATGTAACAGTCCGCGTGCCGACACATTGGCTGCAGGATGGTCGGAGTCCGGACGCGGAAGCACAAAAGCATGATAGACAAACAATGCCAGAAACAAGCCTGCCATTACCAGAAACGTCATGCTCCACGCATACGGAATGCCCCGCCCCGACTTTTCCAGATAACCGGCAAACATAATCAGCAATCCCTGCCCTGCAATAGTAGCTATGCGGTAAAATGTGCTTCGGATGCCGACAAACAGAGCCTGCCGGTGCGGAGAAAGCCCCAGCATATAAAAACCGTCCGCGGCGATGTCGTGCGTGGCAGACGCAAAAGCCATTAGCCAAAATACAGCTAAAGTCGATTGGAAAAAACGGTCGGCAGGAATCAGAAAAGCAATGCCAGCCAGTCCGGCACCCACCAATACCTGCATGGCAACAATCCACCAGCGTTTCGTCCGCATCAGGTCGATGAACGGACTCCATAATGGCTTAATCACCCACGGCAAGTTCAGCCAACCTGTATACAAAGCCACCTCCGCATTGGAAATGCCCATGCGCTTATACATCACCAACGACAACGTCATCACTGCAATATAAGGCAATCCCTCGGCAAAATATAATGTGGGCACCCATGCCCACGCCGCATCTTTTTTCATGCCTCCCCGCCGTGCCATTCATCATCCCCTTCGTCAAAACGGTCTTCTCCGTCATCTTCGTCTTCATCGTCATCGTCGTGGCAACAACCGTGACGGCGGTGGTCACGGTGATGGCGCGGGCGATACCGGCGGTCATCCCATTCGTCGTCTCCTTCATCGAAATGGTCTTCCCCGTCATCCCAAAACTCACCTTCCCAGCGTCCTTCATCCCATTCGTCATCCCACTCGTCATCGTAAAAACGCTCAATGATATTGCCTCTTTCCGATACCACCAACACATAGCTCCGGTCGTTCCGGTCGGCCTGTACGATGTAATACATCCCCCGACGGTTCTCCATCGCCTTGTTATCGTTGTCGTCTATTTCTTCATAAACAAATCCCGAACGCTTCAATACATTAATGACCGCACGGGGAAGACGGCTTCGGCGCACTTCCCACATCGTACGCAACCATTCCCCGCCGGAGTTGAAGATAGCTATCTTTTCCGCACCCCGATGGTTCATCTTCACTTCGATAAACCCGTCATCGTAATCTTTATCCAAAATACGGGCATTCGGATAACGGTTCCGAACAAACGAAACAGGATCACTCTCAGCATACACACTTAACGCAAAGCACATTGCCAGCATTCCCAAAAATACACGCATTTTCATAAATTGTCTGCTTTTATGGTTAAGGCAAATGTACAAAGCTTTTCTTATTGATAAGGATATAACAGTGTTAAGAAAGTCAAAAGCCCGCTCATCACAGAAGGCTTTCCCTTATTGACAATGGTATGACTTATACTTCCCGCGGTACTTATTTGTGCATTTGTCGATGCCATCATAGTAGAGACGATGTGCACAGAATGCATATAACTCAAAGCTTTTCTACATCTTCCGATGACAGTCCGGTAATTTCTGCAATCTTATCCGAGGCGATTCCAAGATTTTTCATACCTTTGGCGTTTTTCAAGCGTTCATCCATTCTTCCTTCGGCTATTCCTTCTAATCGTCCTTCCATTTTCCCTTCTTCCTTTGCCGAACTAAGCACATCATTTTGAATCATAACTGCATTCAAGTGCTCATCGTAGGCACGACGTTCCTGGGGTGTCATCGAATAATAACGAAGTTTTTCACGTGCTTCATTCAGCCCGGGTGCCGTAGTGTCCGGACGGATAATTCCCTCCTTCAAGTAGCGCATCCATTCTTCGAGCGGCGTAACCGCTACGTCATTAAACTCGTTTACCCGTATTAAAATGTATTCAGGGAATATGGATGCAGGCGTACGGGTGACAAAGGCGTTCCGTTCCTTGACATTTACTTGCAATTCATCGTGTGTATGTACACCGATGAAACGGTTTTGCCTGTGGTAAAGATAGTCTGTCCCCTTTCCGATGTCGAAATAAAGGATGCTGATAGAATAGACTTTCTTCACTTTATTATATGAATTGCCCAACGAGATGTGTTCAGTAATAGCTTTCGCCACACCGTATAAAATACGTTCCAGATAATAAAGCTCACGAGTGTTCTGTACTTCGATGATGATGATTTCGTCCTTGCTGTTTTTCGCTTTGATGTCAACACGGTTGTACTTATCATCATAGCTTTCCTGATTTCCCTCGCTTGCCAATATCTCAATGATTTTAATAGGTTCGCCAAAAAACACAGTCAGGAAGCCTTCCAGCACATCGCAGTTTGCCTTTTGACGGAGCAAACGTTTGATTGCCCAGTCGAAGCGGATGTATCAGTCTTGCAGTTCACTCATAACATTTCGGTATTGAGTGTGAATAACATTTTATGCAAAGGTAACGAATTGTTTTCATATAACGATTTGACTGGGCGATAAAAAAGGACCGGAACTCATGCATCGCACACAAGTTCCGGCCTTCCTTCACTTTATTTATCTATTAAACAACAGGTAGAGAGTTTTTAACGCGATAATGTATATGTACCACAAGAGTGGTCTTCAGTCACTTGCGGCAAAGAAGTATATGTGCCATCTTCACCTACCGAATATACACTCAAACCATAACGATGTTGAGTATTGCTGATCATCTGTACCGTTCCACCCGGACTGGTTTCCAAACGATAAATATAAGCTTCATTTGCCGGCCAAGAAATAGGATTGCTTGTATAAGTACCAACACCCATCGCATATTGCTGACCGTTCAATTCGCCAAATGCGCCAACTGATACAGTAGCCGTACCATAATCTTCATTGTATTCCATTACGAACGGCAAAGTATCTGTTACTGTACCCGATGAATTGACGTCACTTTCCCAACCGTACACATTATAAGTCTTACCTGCTTCTCTTGCTTCGATACGAATGGTAAATTCCTTAGAACTGTGCCAATCCCACCACTGACTATCATCAGTCGTGCTGATGAAGTAATACAAAGAATTAGCTGATGTAACATTCCACGTACCAATATAAGAGTCGTATGACGGAATAGAGAACTGAACCGGAGTCATTTCTGTACGAGAATATACATTACCCGTCCATTCTACAGTCTGTCCGTCATACAAGATGTCGGCAACCTCGTCGAATGTCGGAGTGTACAGACGATTCGACCTCAAATTATAGAATGCAAAATAACCATAGTTATCTTTTACTGTCTGGAGGTATTCTTCGTTTACAGGAACTATTCTCGCATTACCATTGTCGTTTTCACCTACCAATGTAATAGCATACGGAGCTTCTATCTCATTGCTAACGTCTTGGCTGTAATATTCATGGAATGCACCATACGTACCATATACAGTATAGTCTATCAAGTCTTCCAGATTGCTGCCTACCGGATGGTCATCCTCACGATACCAGTAGATACCGAATGCGCTTTCACTCTTCGGCAATACTTCGCGGCAGATTTCCAGCATACGGGTATAGTTTTCACCTGTACATTCGTCAACCGAAGCCACAACTCCCGAACCTGATGTAGCACTTCCCTTGAAAGTACCCTCTGCATAAGAAGAATATTCATCGTCGAAGTCGAATCCGTCGAATCCGTAAATGTCAGCATACATCTTCAGTTCCTGTGCAAATGCTCTTGCGCCTTCTTCACTCAAACTGCGCATACCGGCATCATCGTGATTACCCAAGATAGAAAGGTGAACCTTAATGCCTTTTTCCTGCAAAGGACGAATGATTTCATCAGCATGCTGCAACACGAAAGTCACCTGGTCGTTGCAATAAATATAAGGCTTGCCGTCCGCGCTCAAGTTCATGTTGGCAGCGAAAATGCTCACGATATCGAAGAACGGTTCGCCGTTCGACAACGTATATTCGCCGGCATTCAACGGGTTCTCGTTGTTCACTTCGATGTAGCACAAGTTCTTAATCGCCTTGTTGTGCTGCGGAATATTCACCTGAGCCACCTGATATACATACATCGCGTTGTTTTGTGAAACCGTCACGCCATCATTGGCAGTAGCTGTAATGGCAACCGCATTACCGTCTCCGCCTGCCGGGATGTTGACAGCCACGTAATCCGACTTGCGTTGTCCTGCCGGAATGGTCACCGTACCGCCGTTTGCCAAAGTCACGCCGCTATACGCCGTGTAGTTGGTTCCGTTCTTGTCGTTGTACGACTGCAACAAGTCATTGTTTACCGTAAAAGTCACCTGTGTATCGGTATCTGCGGCCTTGCTCAATTCAAAATATACATAGCCTGTAGCCGCCTCGCCGTTGCGTACAGTCAAGGTTGTACCCATTCTTGCTCCGGCAGCCGAACGTACCGCACCAAAAGTCTCGCCTACGTTTTCCCAAGGATTCGACGCATTGTTAGGCACTTCGATATCATCTTCACAGGCTGTAAAAGCTACTCCCGAACATACGAGAGCCATTGCCATGAAAGCTGATTTAAAAGTTATATGTTTCATAATTCATTCTGATTTTTAAGGTTGTTACTCCTTCATCTAATTATTCTGTTGCAGGAAGGCTGACAGAAACCCATTGCAAACCTGCAACCTCAGCTACGCCGTTGTTGCCGTATTGGCTATAGTCCTTAATCTCGTCAACGCCGTCATTCAGTTTCCAGTACATCAACAGGTTCGGTTCGTTTTCCGGTTCCAAAACTGCATAGAAATGATTTTCGGCATTGATTTCTTCCGGAGTCAGCACTTTATCCCAAATACGCACTTCCGACATCTCGCCTTCAAACCAGCGTGAAGCGCTGTATGAGTGTCCTACCCAGAAGCTGCGTGCCTTACCATCGTTGTCGTTCGAATATTCCGGACTCCAGTCTACAGGACCTTGGTTCACTCCGGTAAACGTATTTACCAAGCTGCCGTTGAAATAGACATTGACTTCCTGTGCGTCGCTGTCGTAAGTAATAGCCACGTGTGTCCAAACATTCTCTTCTACCGCACGGCTTACCGCAAAATTACCAGCACTACCGGTTGCTATCTGCAAAATGTTAGATGCCAGACCCGCATCACCAAAACGGAACAAGAAGTTGCCTTCAATACCCATCAGGGTGCTGATGCCCGACTCATGGCCTTCGCCGCTCAACGAATACGGATAAATCAAGGCTTCGCAAGTCAACTTGGTCAAATTCCTGAACTTATCAGGAGTAGCCCATGCATTACCCGGACGCAATGCATTGTCGTCCAGATTTGCAACCACATTAATCAACGCACCCTTTTGGAATACATAGTAACGGGTATTCTGCGAACCCAACACACCGATACTGCAATTGGTTACCGTTATCGGCAACACGTAAGTTTTCGTATCGTCCATGGTGCTCAGCCCGATGAAATTGATTGCGATAGGGTCAGAGTTCAGGCTACCGGCTCTTATCACGCCCTGTGTCGTAGCCAGTTCATAGTTCGCACTCGGAACCATTTCTATCTCTTTCGTTCCGTCGGTGTAAAGATCCTTATACGTCTGGACCTTATTTGCATCGGCAGCAATGGTAAACGTAACATCCGAATCTTGCGGTTTCGGAATAGAGAAAGTAAATTCCTGCGTCTCGTCTTCAGCCGTAGCCATCATCAACACCACAGCAGGTGTCGTGTCGGTCACGAACATCTGATTGTCGAAGTTCTCGATGTCATCCGAGCAGCCGGCAAACATACCACCTGCCACTGCCATCAGAGAAGCGAAATAAATATGTTTCAGTTTCATAATTCAATCTTTATTTAGTTGGAGCTGGATTCAATGTATTAATGGCATCTTTCACATAGGTGTACATGCCGCCTGTAGAATAGTAATCGTTCTGCACATTGTAGATAGCGATGCCTGCACGGGTAAAGCCGTCAGTTGCCGGATAACCTCCGGATACCCACTCAGCCACTTCGCCCAAGGCACGTGTGCTGCCCCAATATCCATACGAGGTGTCCGAAGAATCTTCCGGTGTAGTAGATACGGCAATCAGGATGTTGCCGGTAGGCACACCTTCCGTCAATGCCTGTTGCACTGTCAGCATCAAGCGGTTGATGTCTTCCACATCGTCAATATCCAAAATAATGTAGTCGCACGAAGCCAGAATACCCTTATCGGTCAGGTTCTGCGGTTTGCCCTGCCACGTCAGGATTTTATCGGCATTCGCACTCTTCCATGTATTTGCCGCATTCAACACGATGTTCTGCTTCGTTTCGTAAGCCGTAAGCGCAGATCCGGTCATAAAATCGGGATTCTGGCCGACAAATTCCACGATTATTCCGTCAAACGAATCGGAGCAAGCGAACAAAGCGTCCAATTCTGTCTGCAAGTACGTATTGAACTCCGCACTTGTCGTTGACTGGTCACCGCCATTGGCAAACTGCTGGTCAACCCATGCCTGCTCGATGTCGGGTACACTGATGGTATAAACCACCTTCGTACCTTTCGCGCGCACTTCTTCCATATCGCTCAGTTCAAATTCTGCCAATGATTCGGGATACATCATCGAAATGACATCCACACTGTCAGGCACGCTCGTAATGTGCTGCCCTGCACTTTGCGGTACTTTCGCGCTATTGTCAAACCACGCATAAACGATTTTATGGTCAGATGCTTTATAGTCATTCAGAGCCTGCACATACGCTGCATACGATTCCGGATAAGTTTCTTCCGTCGTAGGCTGTACGATGTCCAAACTTTCCACATCGGTACAAGAAACCATAACCAGGCTTCCCATAGCGAACAAGCCCAAAGCTGTTTTCAATATATTTTTCATATCGCTTTGAATTTTAGGTTAATAGTTTAATTGGAACTACCGGCATAAATGTTTTCTCTTCCCGGTTTCTTGTCCCACCATACATGCGTGCTGTAATTGTCACCCGAACCTTGTGAAGATTCGCCGTTCAAGATACCTACAGCCGCATCGGCATTTTCCTTGTTGCTGACAAACTCATCGGTCGGATACGGAATACGGTTAATGCCTACATTCGAATTTACAGTACCGCCACTCCTGTTACCGGCAGCAGTAGCCGGCATCAGACGCGGATACCCCGTACGGCGATGGTCTGCCCATGCCTCGTTACCCAACAGCCAGTTGGCAATCCACTTCTGCGTAATGATGCGTTCCAGTTTCACTTCTGTAGTCGCATTCTCATCCCACGCAACGGTAATGGTCGACAACGGAGTAGCGAAGCTGTTCGTTCCGGTCGGGTCGTTGTATGCCGTCGGAGTGGAAGTAGAATTGCTCATATACGTATCAGCACCGCTCACGCCCCATTGTTCGAACGACAGGCGGATACCGTCTTCGTAGTAGCTCTGCGCCGTACCGCCGCCTACATTGAAGTTGTTCAGACGAGCCTCCGCACGGAGGAATGCCACTTCGGCAGCGTTCATCCACATAATCGGGTCGTTTCTGCCAATCCGGGCACCTGAATACGCATGGTTATAACTTCCTAATGAAGTCAGGTCGATGCTGCGGCGTACACCTACGTAAGGCATATCGTCAAACTCAGACTCCACGAAATAAACCGAACGGCGCGGGTCTTCATATCCGTTCATATAGCAAATGATGTCGGCTGCAGCGTGTGTGTCACCGCCGCTTTCGTCACCTTCGTTGTTATAACGGGTTGCCGTATAAAGCGGATTTTCGGTAGCTCCGAAGTAGTTCCATTGCGCATTGTCCGCATTGGTTTCAATCACTCCCCCGTTCGCTTCGTTGGTAGCGTCTTCAGCCCATTGCTGTGCCTTCGCACGGTCTGCATACAAAAGGCGCATCGCCAGACGCAGCTTCATCGAATTGGCGAATTTAATCCATTTTGTCAAGTCGCCGCTATATACATAGTCGGCAGTAGCAGACAATGCTGCTTCCGGATTCTCCTGCAAGGTCTTTACGGCATCACTCAGTTCCACGAACATCGTGTCGTAAACCATTTCCTGCGCATCGTAAGGAGTAGTCACAGAGCCGTCCGCACCGATTTTCGAATACGGAATAGGACCGTATGCGTCCGTAACGCGGCTCATGGAAGTCACTTTGATAATTTTGGCGATAGCAAGAGGAACGGGATTGCCCAATTGAGTAGCCAGGTTTTCTACCAACGTCAGGTTGGTATAAAGAACCGGAATGATGCGATCTGATTTCAAGAATACGTTTGTCCAGTTATCTGTAGCGTTAAAGTTCTCAATCGTATTGTTGAATCCGGTATTTGTAGTTGCGAGATATCCGCCAGCCGGTCCACCTAAAAGGCAGTCGGTGAACTGGGTCGTATTAACGTCCGATGATACGACACAACTGGCAAGACCGTTCATGGCAGATCCTAAGATATAGTCATCCGCCTGCATTTCGTCTCCGTTCGGCTCATAGGGATTGGAGTTGATGTCCAGATAATCACCTGTACAAGCTGTACCTGCCACTGCCAACGAGACAATCAAGAATTTATTTAGTAAACTTCTCATAGCGTGTTCGTTTTAGAATTTTAAAGTTACACTACAACCAATGTTACGGGTAGAAGGCATCATGAAGTAGTCGATACCTTGATAGAAATTATTCGTAGAAGCCACGTTTTCGGGGTCGAACGGAGCCTTGCAATACAACATCCACAAGTTACGTCCTACCAACGAAATGCTCAGGTCGCATACATCGCCCAGCATCTTGCGCGGGAATGTATAACCGATAGAGGCTTCCTGCAAGCGTACGTTTGTCGCAGAATACGTATAATACTGTGCCACAGCATCGCCGCTACCGATTGCGCGATACCAAGCTTCCGGATTTACCTGATCGGTTCCGTTTACCAAGACATAGCCTTGGTCGCGGGCGTCAGCCGAAGCTTCAGATACTCCGTAATCATCCAACACAGCCTGTGTACGAGAGAATACCACGCCACCCAGACGGGCTGAAATCATAAAGCCGAAACGGAAGTTGCCCCACGTAAAGTCGTTGCGCCATGCCATATTTGCTTTCGGCAATACGCTGCCCAACTTGATGTAGTCATCCGAGTTTGCGATAGTTTCTGCTGTCAAGTTGCCGTTGGCATCCACGTAGATATCACCGTTCACGTCACGTTTCAACTGACGGTTTGAGTAAACGTCACCCATCGAACCGCCTTCACGCAACAAGAATACTGCCGACCCTAAACCGCCCATATCCAAGGTGCTGATAGAGAATTGCTCGCCGGTTGCTGGATTAATGGCGTTATCAGCCAGCTCCAGAATCTTGTTCTTGTTGGTAGAGAACGTGTAGTTGCTGCTCCACGTAAATTTGTTCCACGTCTTTTCATAACCCAATGCCAACTCGATACCGGAGTTACGTACGGCACCGGTCTGGATATACAGGTTCGAGTAACCGGATACACCCAATTCCGGGTTAAAGGTCTGGTTTTCTGTCACTGTATTATAATAAGTAAGGTCTAAGTTGAAATCCTTGAAGAAGCGTATGGTCAAACCGGCTTCCCATGATTTGGTACGTTCCGGCTTCAGGTTATACACCGGATACTGGGTAGTATTATTCCATTGGCCTGAACTTGAGTTCCATTCGTAAAGCGGATTGGCAATGTAGCGTTGGAACGCTGTACCTACCGATGCGAATGAACCGCGCACTTTCAAGTACGACAGATAATCCTTGTTTACATTCGGTATCAATTCGCTCAGCAAAGCGGAAACACCGACAGAAGGATAGAAGAACGACTTGCTGGTAGAGTTCGGTCCTGCCAACTGCGAAGGCCAGTCGTTACGTCCGGTCAATGTCAGGTAGTAAGTGCTCTTGTAGCCCACTTCGGCAGAAGCGAAGATAGATTGAGTCTGTTCGCGCCAACCGGTCTGCAACGGACGGGTACGAGTCTTACTCAAATTCTGTACGTTGAACACGTTAGCCAAGCCCGGCTGCTCACCCGTAAAGTTCTCGTCAGCAATCGGTCCGCGTACTTCCAATACATCCGAACGCATATCGGTGAACGAAGTACCGATATTTGCCGACAGGCTCCAGTCTTCGCCGAAAGTCTTGTTGATGTTCACCAGGAAGTCGGCATACAGCTGCTTGTCAGTACTCTTGGCGATGGTGTACAAACCGCGCGTAGACGATTCGGTCATCTGCGTATTGGTACCTGCATAATATTTTTCGGTATAATCGTTTGTAGAGCTATCCCAACGTACACGACCGCTTACGCTCAACCAGTCCAAAATCTCGTAATTCAAGCTGGCGTTCAGCATGTAACGGTCCTTGTTGTTGTTACGAAGCTGGCGGTAGTTCACCCAATACGGGTTCTGCATGACCATACCTGCATCGCCTACGGGCCAGTACTGCGTGTTCAGCTTGCGCACCGGGTCATAGCGTTCGTACATCTTGATGTCTTCCCAGTCGTTGCCGCGCGGGAACAGGTAAGCACCTACAATCGGGTTGTTGTACGGACCCTGGTTCACCATGTTCTGGTCTTTCTGGATGATGTAAGACGCGCCTACATCCAAGGTCATCTTGTCATTCAAGAACTTGGTGGTGTTGCGGAACGTAAAGTTGTAACGCGCATATTTGTTGTTGGGAACGACACCGCGCGAATTGACAGCCGCAGCCGAAGCGTAGGTCTGGTTCTTGTCGGTACCGGTAGAGAGTGAAACACTTTCCGTACCGATAATACCGGTCTGCAAATAATCGCTCAACGGGTCATAACCGGTATAGTTGGAACTGTTCAACAGTTTGCCCCAGCTACGCACCTGATCGTTGGCAGCCAATGAACTTCCGGTTCCATACTTATTCTGGAAACGCGGAGCCACAAACGTGTTCTGGAATTCCGTGTTGCTGTTTACCGTAATGCTCAGACGTCCTTCCTTACCTTTCTTGGTCGTAATGACGATAGCACCGTTGGCAGCGTCCGAACCATACAATGCGGCAGCGGCTGCACCGGTCAGGACTGACATCGATTCGATGTCTTCGGGGTTGATGTCGGCAATCGGTTCGGTAGCACCTTTCGAGTCGAATCCTGTACCTCCTTCGCTGGTAGCCGAATACATCGGCACACCGTCGATGACATACAAGGCATTGGATGACTGCATGATGGATTTCGTACCACGCATCACTACCTTCGAGATACCGCCCACACCGGAAGAAGAAGCGTTGATGTTGACACCGGCAACCTTACCGCTCAACGAATTGACAAAGTTCGCATCCTTGTTGCGGGTAATGTCATCCGAATTTACCTGTTGCACGTTGTAAGACAATGCCTTTTCCGCACGCTTGATACCCAAAGCGGTTACCACCACTTCTTCCAGCACTTCGGAATCTTCTTCCATCGTCAGGTTAATGGTAGTCAGTCCGGCTACCGCCATTTCTACGGTCTTATAACCGATGTAAGAGAACTGCAGCGTAGCGGTCTCCGGCACGGTTACCGTAAAATTACCATCCAAGTCGGTGATAGAACCGTTCGTTGTCCCTACTTCCAACACGCTCACACCAATCAACGGAATACCCACCGCATCAACAACCGTACCGGTCACAGTCTTGGTGTCTGCCTGTTGAGCCGACTGAACCGATGCAGAAGCAGTGGAAGGCGAGGAAGTCTTAGACAAATAGACCACGTTCTCATCAACTCTGTACTCGATGCCTTTACCCGCAAGTGCCTGTTCCAACACTTCTTCCACCGAAGCGTCTTGGGCGTTGACAGACTGGACCTGTGTATCGGCAAGGTCATCATCGTAAAAAAATTGATACTGAGATTGTGATTGAATCTGCTTAATCACTGTCCCTAAGGGAGCATTCGATAAAGCAATATTCAACTGCGCCGCGGTGAACTGCGATGGCACCGTAATAAGCGCAGACAACACCAATGCCCGGAGTAGCTTCTTCGAGCATTTGCAAGATTTTTTGCTTCTCATACCTGCTTTTTTAAGGTTACACATTAAGTTAGTCACTATTAATTTTTGATTTATTGTTAAAGTATTAAGTCTATCCGGCGGATAAACAAAATCAATCTTATAACAAGTTCGCAAGACAAAACACTTACCCTACTATGCATTTTTTCGTCATTTCTGCCCTTTGGGGCTCAAAATTCCGGCTGATATGCCCTCTTTCGTCCTATTTTATCCTGCATTTATGTGCGCATTTTACTAAGGAACGCCCGCATCCGCGCGTGCGACTACCCATGCCAGAAGATACAAACGGTCGTATTCACAAACAGAAGCGGACATCACCGACTATGCGGACAACAATGCTTGATTCCCAATGCAAGTTTGTTTAGCAGATACGAATCAATGTATGATTGAAAGGTTCAGTTTCTGCTTCAGGCTGTATTCTTTTTATGTTCTCCAATTCAAAACCGTATGGTTTCCATATCGAAAACATACGGTTTCCATATCAAGAACGTACGGTTTCCATATGGAAACCATAAAAGGATGCCGTCCGGATTGACAATACAGCCCTATCAGAAACTCCAACTATTTTGATAGTTTTTGGAATTTATAATAGAACAGAATTAATTCGCAAAAAAATGGAATGAAACACAGAGACACGGAGGCACAGAGTTTTTTCCTCCGTATCTCTGTGCTTCTGTGTTCAATGAAAGACTCACACGGATTTTTCACATTTAATTTCTGATTGACTATAAATGCTGGAGGAAGTATAGAAATTCAGAACCGCAGCCCTTTCAGCCTCTCGCGGAGGAATTTCAGCGCCTTATACATGTGCGCCTCTACCGTACGCAAGGAAATGCCCATCACGTCGGCAATGTCCTTGTTCTTCATTTCGTGCAGGTAGCTCAGCTTGAAAACCTCCTGGCACTTATCCGGCAATCCGTTAATGGCACGGCGAAGCTCCGCACGCAATTCCTGATTCTCTATCCGGCTGATTACGTCCGCATGGTCGGGCTGGTAATAATCAATCTTTTTCTGATAAAACTCCACCTCCTCGGCATTGTAGTTTTCCGCCACCGCCCTATGCTTCAGCAGATTGAGCGATTTGGTATAGACCGAACGGTACAGGAATGACTGGATCTGGTTGCCTAGCTCTACCGTATCCTGCCTCCGCCAAATTTCCACAAACACATCCTGAACGATGTCTTCAGCGTCAGCTTCTCCAACAAGGCGTGCCGCATAAAACAACAATCCCGGATAATAACGCCTGAACAATGCCTTATATGTCTTCTCGAATTCCTCCGTCATTCCAATCCCGTTAAGATTAACATCATGCAAATGTAATCAATTGTAAAGAAATGTGCAAAACAAAATAAGTGTTTTTCGCTTGCCGCTTGTTTTTATTTATGAATGTCCGCAATACACCCCTACAGGCAATCGGGCAAATGAGGACATTCATATTTTTATTTTATGAACTGCAAATCCAACATTCAAACACGAATATTATGAAACTGAAAGCCACTCCGATTTATGTTTTTCTTTTTGCGCTGGCAGCATGCAGCACTCCCCCCCAACCTTCTGAGGAAGACCTGACCCAATATGTCAATCCGTTTATCGGCACCGATTTCACAGGAAACACCTATCCGGGCGCGCAAGTGCCTTTCGGCATGGTGCAGCTAAGCCCCGACAACGGCTTGCCCGGCTGGGACCGCATCGCCGGTTATTTCTATCCCGACAGCACGATAGCCGGATTCAGCCACACGCACCTGCTAGGGACAGGAGCGGGCGACCTGTACGACATTTCGTTCATGCCCGTCACCCTGCCTTACAAAGAAGCCGAAGCCCCCTTGGGCATCCACTCGAAATTCTCGCACGAGAACGAAGAGGCATACGCCGGATATTACCGGGTGAAGCTGGACGACTATGACATCAACGTGGAGCTGACTGCCACCGAACGGTGTGGCGTGCAGCGTTACACTTTCCCGAAAGCCGAGTCTGCCATCATCCTCAACCTGGCGAAATCCATGAACTGGGACGCTACGCAAGACACCTACATCGAAGCCGTCGACTCAGTGACCGTCCGCGGCTACCGCTACTCGAACGGCTGGGCACGCAACCAGAAGGTTTATTTCTGCACCCGCTTCTCCCGCCCGTTTGCACAAATGAAGGTAGACACCGTAAACGTCCCGCAGGAGGACAAAGGCTATGACAGAGGGCTTATCGTCCGTTTCGAATACCCCACACAGGAAGGGGAACAGATAACCCTTGCCACTGCCATCTCGGGCACAGGCATGGAAGGCGCCCTAAAGAACCTGCAAGCGGAAGCGCCGGACAACGATTTCGACACGTACCTGCAAAAGGCCAAAGCCGCCTGGAACAAGGAATTAAGCAAAATCAAGATAGAAACCGACGATGCAGACACACGTACCGTATTCTATACGGCACTGTATCACAGCATGCTGGCACCTACTATCTACAGTGACGTAGACGGCTTGTATTACGGGCCCGACGGAGAAAACCACCAGGCAGACGGCTGGACCAATTACAGCACCTTCTCCTTGTGGGACACTTACCGTGCCGCTCATCCGCTCTTTACCCTCACCCAGCCCGAACGCACCAACGACATGGTAAAGTCACTCATCGCTTTTTACGAACAGAACGGACGCCTGCCCGTATGGAATTTCTACGGAAGCGAAACGGACATGATGATCGGCTACCATGCCGTAGCGGTCATCGCCGACGCTTACCTGAAGGGCATCGGTGACTTTGATGCCGAAAAAGCATTGGAAGCCTGCGTGAAAACCGCCAATATCGACGAATACCGCGGCATCGGCGTGTACAAGCAAAAAGGATATATCCCCTACGACATGCACGACCCGTATAACAACGACGGCTGGTCGCTCTCGAAAACGCTGGAATATGCGTTCGATGACTACTGCATTGCCAAAATGGCAGAAAAGATGGGCAAAGCGGAGCTCGCCAACGAGTTTTATGCCCGCTCACAGAATTACCGCAACGTGTACAATCCTGCCACTTCCTTCATGCAGCCGCGCGACACGAAAGGCGGGTTCATCCCCGATTTCGATGCCGAAGACTATACGCCCAACATCTGCGAGAGCAACGGCTGGCAATATTTCTGGTCGGTACAGCATGACATCGAAGGGCTGATAGAGCTGACCGGAGGGAATGAACGCTTCGTCCAGAAACTGGACAGCATGTTCACTTTCCATCCTACCGACACCACCAAGCTCCCGCTGTTCAGCACCGGCATGATCGGGCAATACGCACACGGCAACGAACCCAGCCACCACGTGGCATACTTATACAACAAGGTGGGAGAACCCTGGAAAACCCAACAATATGCCAGCCAAATCATGCACACATTATACACCAACACTCCGGCAGGCTTATGCGGCAATGAAGACTGCGGGCAGATGTCGGCATGGTATGTGCTGAGCGCAATGGGATTTTATCCGGTAAATCCAGTTTCGCAAACATACGAAATCGGAAGCCCGCTCTTTCAAAAATTATCATTATCTTTGCCGGGCGGTAAAACATTTACTGTCATCGCGCACAACGTAAGTCCTGAAAACTGTTACATCCAGTCCATCCGGCTGAACGGCAAACCTTACGACAAAAGCTACATCACGCATAGCCAGATATTGGAAGGAGCCACGCTGGAAATGGAAATGGGAAACCAGCCGGGACCGAAATGGTATTGATGGCGGATATGGATTCCACAGGAACGCCTGTCACGTCCCCTACCTGTCTTGTGCCGGATTTGTAATCCGGCGTAACCAAAGAATCGGATTTGCAATCCGAAACCATTACCGACGATGCGGATTATAAATCCAGCGTGACAAGCGAATGCCAATCCAGCGTGACAATAAAAAGTACAAATAAATGCCGCAAGAAATATAAAATGTAGAAATCCTGCCTTTTGTGTAAGTGTTTTTACGTTTTCGATTGTTGTTGAGATAGAATTGGTTTAGATATAGGTAAAAAGATGAAAATAAGTTATGAAACCATTATGCGTTTCTTCCGTAATGAATGCACGCCCGAAGAAAGACGTGCAGTCATGCAATGGGTGAATGAATCGGAGGAACATAAAGCATTTTTCTTCAAGTGGGAAGAACTTTTCCACTTAGGGAAAATGCATGAGATGTCAGATGAAATGATTCTTCAAGAAGCCGAAAACAAGCTGGAGGCGCGCATCCATACGGAAGAGGAAGGCAAAAGGTTGAAGATATACGGTTTATGGGAAAAAGGGCTTAAATATGCAGCGGCAATCGCTGTAGTGGCTGCCGTAGTGGGACTGGCAGCCTGGTATCTGTCAAGCGGGCAACACCCCGAAATGCTTACCGCCTCTACCGGAAGCGGAGAAACACAGGAACTGGTTTTGCCCGACAACAGCAAAGTATGGCTGAACGAAAATACCACGCTAACCTACCCCAAGAAGTTCGAAAGAGGCAAACGGGAACTGCATTTGAACGGAGAAGCCTATTTTGAAGTAAGCAAGGACAAACACAAACCCTTCCGCGTATGCAGCAAAAGCATGAATGTGCAGGTATTGGGCACCAAGTTCAATTTCCGGAGCATGGATAAAGGGAAAACGGCGGAAGCCTCGTTGATAGAAGGCGAAGTAAGGGTAGAAGGCAACAACAACGAAGGAGCCATCACGCTGACGCCCGGACAGAAAGTGGAGCTGAACCTGAGGACCCGCCAAATGAAAGTATCGCAAACAGACGCCGTCATAGATGCGGTATGGCACGATGGCTTGATACCGCTGGATCAAGCTGACGTATTCCGCATTGCCAATATTCTGGAAAAGCTATACGGCATGGACATCATCCTTGCACCGGACATTGACCGGACAAATACCTATTCGGGCGTACTGCAAAAGAAGGAAACAATAGAAGAAGTATTGAAAATATTACAGAACGCCATTCATATCAATTACAAGATATACCAAGGGACTGTATTCATATCATCCGGAAAATAAATGTATTAACTAACTTAAAAATGATATTATGAAAGCAAGACTTTCCGTTATAGCTTATTGCACAGGAGCAGCCCTGATGCTGGCGGCGTGCGCACAGACAGCCACGACGCCTGACTATACGGTGTATGTAAATCCGTTTATCGGAACAGGCGGGCACGGGCATACGTTTCCCGGACCCGTAGTACCTCACGGCATGATCCAGCCCAGCCCGGATACCCGTATTGACGGGTGGGACGCCTGCTCGGGCTACTATTACGCAGACTCTACGATAAACGGCTTCTCGCACAACCATGTCAGCGGGACAGGATGTGCCGATTACGGCGACTTCCTCCTGATGCCGACCGTAGGCGAACAGCAGTATAACCCACAAGACTACGTGAGCCAGACCGAGCCATACGCCTCGCCGTTCAGCCACGAAAACGAAACGGCAGAGCCGGGATATTATTCGGTATTCCTTGACCGCTACGGTGTAAAAGCGGAACTGACCTCTACCCCACGCGCCGCCCTGCACCGCTATACGTTCCCTGAAACGACAGATGCGGGATTTATCCTCGATATGGACTACTCCATCCAATACCAGACTAACCTGGACATGCAGGTGGAAGTGGTCAGCGACACGGAAATCAAAGGCAGCAAGCTCACCAAATACTGGGCATTCGACCAGCAGGCAAGCTTTTACGCCAAATTCTCGAAACCTTTCACTTACACCATCGTGCGCGATACGCTAACCGACGCGAAAGGAAGAGTACAACCGCGCTGCAAGGTATTGCTGAAATTCGAAACCCAGAAAGACGAACAGGTATTGGTGAAAGTAGGCATCTCTACCGTAGACACGGAAGGCGCGAAGAAAAACCTGGAAGCCGAAATACCTGCATGGGACTTCGACAAGGCGCGCAACGATGCCAAAGCTGCGTGGAACACGTGGCTGTCTAAAATCGACATTACCACTGCCAACGAAACCAACAAAGAGATATTCTACACAGCCATGTATCATGCCGCTATCAGCCCGAACCTGTTTACGGATGCAGACGGGCGCCACTGGGGCATGGACATGCAGGCACACCAAGGCAGCGTAAACGAGCCGGTATATACGGTATTCTCCTTATGGGATACGTTCCGTGCGCTTCATCCGCTGCTGACCATCATCGACCCGCAGTTGAACAACGACTTTATCCGCTCGCTGATACTGAAGAGCCAGGAAGGCGGCGTTTTCCCGAAATGGGAACTGGCAGGGAACTATACGGGAACCATGATCGGCTATCATGCCGTATCGCTCATAGCAGACGCTTATACCAAGGGGATTGCCGACTTCGACTTGCAGGAAGCCTATAAAGCCTGCCTGCGTGTAGCCGAATATGATACGACAGGCATCAAATGCCCGCCTGAGGTATTGCCTTTCCTGATGCCGAAAGCCAAATATTACAAAAACACCCTCGGCTATATCCCTTGCGACCGCGAAAACGAATCGGTTGCCAAGGCATTGGAATATGCGTATGACGACTATTGCATTTCCATCTTGGCAGAAGCGGTAGGCGATTACGAAAACCAAGAGAAATACGCCAAGTTCGCCAAAGCCTATACCCACTATTTCGACCCCTCTACCCGCTTCATGCGCGGTCTGGACTCGAACGGCAACTGGCGTACTCCGTTTAACCCGAAAGCTTCGAACCACCGCAACGACGACTATTGTGAAGGCAACGCCTGGCAATGGCTGTGGTTCGTACCGCAAGATGTAGAAGGATTCGTAGAACTGATGGGCGGCGAGGAAGCTTTCGCGGGCAAACTCGATTCGTTGTTCAACGCCGACTCTACGATTGAAGGAGAACTGGTTTCGGCAGACATCACGGGATTAATCGGCCAATACGCACAAGGCAACGAACCCAGCCACCACGTGATTCACCTGTACAACTACGTGAACCGTCCGTGGAAAACCCAAGAACTGATAGACCGTGTGCTGAAAGAGCAATACCGCAATGAGCCGGACGGACTGTCGGGGAATGAAGACTGCGGACAGATGTCGGCATGGTATATCCTGAACTCCATGGGATTCTACCAAGTATGTCCGGGCAAACCGGTATATTCCATCGGACGCCCGATATTTGACCAAACGGTCATTAACCTGCCCGAAGGAAAGACTTTCACGATTGTAACCAAGAACAATTCGGCTGACAATAAATACATCGAAAGCGCGACGTTAAACGGAAAATCGCTTGACAAGCCGTTCCTGGAACACAAAGCAATCTCTGCCGGAGGTGTCTTGGAAATCACCATGACCAACCAGCCGACGAAATGGGGAGTGTGAACAATCTGGCAATGTGACAATGAACTAATGGGGTAATGTGCCAATGTGTTAGGGTGACAGTGAAATACCGTCATTTTCAACACATTGGTTCATCAGCAAACCAGCACATTTGCACATTGCCATATTAACACATTGGCACATGAATACATTAACACATTTGCATATTAATACATTTGCACATTAAACTAAAACCATTCACCATGAAAAAACGAAGTTTACTATTGACCTTATTCGCTTGCCTGTTCACCATCGGACAGGCGAAAGACTACGCCGATTATGTGAATCCGTTAGTAGGCACGCAATCTACTTTCGAATTGTCTACCGGCAATACATACCCAGCCATCGCACGTCCATGGGGCATGAACTTCTGGACGCCTCAGACTGGAAAAATGGGTGACGGCTGGCAATACACCTATACCGCCACCAAAATCCGCGGGTTCAAGCAGACCCACCAGCCCAGCCCGTGGATAAACGACTACGGACAATTCTCCATCATGCCGATGGTAAACAAACCGGAATTCAACGAAGACCGCCGTGCAAGCTGGTTCGCGCACAAAGGAGAAACAGCCAAAGCCTACTATTATAAGGTATATTTAGCAGAATACGACATTGTAACGGAAATGACTCCTACCGAACGCGCCGTCATGTTCCGTTTCACCTTCCCCGAAAACGAACATTCGTACATCGTAATCGACGCATTCGACAAAGGTTCGTACGTGAAAATCGACAAGGCAAACAACCGTATTATCGGTTATTCTACCCGAAACAGCGGAGGCGTGCCTGCCAACTTCAAGAACTATTTCGTCATCGAATTTGACAAGCCGTTCACATACCAGGCGACTGTAGCCGACAGCATCCTGCATGAAAACGGCACCGAACAACAGGCGAACCACGCAGGTGCCATCATCGGCTTCAGTACCCGGAAAGGAGAAATCGTACACGCACGCATCGCGTCTTCTTTCATCAGCTACGACCAAGCCATGCTGAACCTGAAAGAACTGGGCAACGACTCATTCGACACATTGGTACAAAAAGGACGTGACGCATGGAACAACGTATTGGGACGCATCGAAGTAGAAGGCGGAAACTTGGACCAATACCGCACGTTCTATTCGTGCCTGTACCGTTCGTTGCTGTTCCCGCGCAAGTTCTATGAAATCGACGCACAAGGCCAGCCGGTACATTACAGCCCGTACAACGGGGAAGTGTTGCCGGGTTATATGTACACCGATACCGGTTTTTGGGATACGTTCCGTTGCCTGTTCCCCTTACTGAACCTGATGTATCCTTCTACCAACCTGGAAATCCAGGAAGGCCTCATCAATACCTATAAAGAAAGCGGATTCTTCCCCGAATGGGCCAGCCCCGGGCACCGCGGCTGCATGGTAGGAAACAACTCTGCTTCCGTATTGGCGGACGCTTACCTGAAAGGTGTAAAAGTGAAGGATGTGGAAACCCTCTACCAAGGCATTCTGCACGGAACGGAAAGCGTACATCCCGAAGTATCGTCTACCGGACGTTTGGGGTATGAATATTACAACAAATTGGGCTATGTACCCTATGACGTGAAGATTAACGAAAACGCCGCACGTACGCTGGAGTATGCTTACGACGACTGGTGTATCTACCAACTCGCCAAAGCATTGGACCGCCCGAAGAAAGAAATCAAACTCTTCGCTGAACGCGCGATGAACTATAAGAACCTGTTCGACCCCGAAAGCAAACTGATGCGCGGAAAGAACGAAGACGGTACATTCCAGTCACCGTTCTCACCCTTGAAATGGGGCGATGCCTTCACCGAAGGAAACAGTTGGCACTACTCATGGTCGGTATTCCATGACCCGCAAGGACTCATCAACCTCATGGGTGGCGATGACGTATTCGTCAGCATGATGGATTCGGTATTCTCGGTTCCGCCTATCTTCGACGATAGCTACTATGGATTCCCCATCCACGAAATCCGTGAAATGACGGTGATGAACATGGGCAACTATGCACATGGCAACCAACCCGTACAACACATGATTTACCTGTACAATTACGCCAAACAACCGTGGAAAGCCCAATACTGGCTGCGTCAGGTAATGGACCGTATGTACACCCCGACTCCCGATGGCTATTGCGGCGATGAGGATAACGGGCAGACTTCGGCATGGTATGTGTTTACCGCATTAGGATTCTATCCGGTATGTCCGGGTACAGACCAATACGTCATGGGCGCACCGCTGTTCAAGAAAGCGACTTTGCACTTCGAGAACGGAAAGACACTTACGATCAACGCTCCCGAAAACAGCAAGGATAACTTCTACATCGAAGCCATGAAGGTAAACGGACAGACCTATACCAAGAACTATGTCACCCACTCTACTTTGCAGAACGGAGGAGAAATCGACATCACCATGGGAAGCACACCCAACAAGACAAGAGGTATCGCTTCCGAAGATGCTCCTTACTCGTTCAGCAACGAACTGGAGAAGAAATAATATCTGACCATGGAAGAAGAAAAACTTCATAAAAGAAGTCCCATCACGTGGGTCCCCACCGCATATTTTGCGATGGGGCTTCCTTTTGTGGTGCTCAATATGGTGACCGTGCTGATGTTCAAAGGATTAGGCGTAGAAGACAAGCTCATTACCTTTTGGACTTCGCTCATCCTCTTGCCCTGGACATTAAAGCCCTTGTGGAGTCCGTTCCTTGAATTGTTCAAAACGAAAAAGTTCTTTGTAGTAGCTACCCAACTGATTACGGGTATAACCTTCGGACTGGTAGCGTTCTCTCTGAACCTGCCCCACTTCTTCAGCATCGCCATAGCCCTGCTGGCCATTATTGCCTTCAGTGGTGCCACACACGACATTGCTTGCGACGGCGTGTACATGAGCGAACTTTCCCAACAGGAGCAAGCCAAATACATCGGCTGGCAAGGAGCGTTTTATAACATTGCCAAGATTATCGCTACAGGCGGACTGGTCTACCTTGCCGGCTATGCCATCGAGCGCTATGCCGGCGGGAACATGGACGATAAAACCGTGTTGTTCGCGGCCAACCAGAAAGCCTGGATGCTGATTATGGCTATCCTTTGCGCCACCATGGTATTGTTAGGCATTTACCACATCTTCATGCTCCCTTCCGGACAAAAGCGGAAACAAGGAGAAACGAGGACGGCAGGTCAGGTATTGAAAGAACTGATAGCCGTATTGACCGATTTCTTCCGCAAGAGCCACATCGTATATTACTTGTGCTTCATCATCCTGTACCGTTTTGCCGAAGGTTTCGTAATGAAAATCGTGCCGCTCTTCCTGAAAGCGGACCGTGCGATGGGAGGCTTGGGACTGAGCGAAAAGGAAATCGGGCTTTACTACGGGGCCTACGGAGCCGCAGCTTTCGTATTAGGCTCCTTGCTTGCCGGCTATTACATCTCCTCACGCGGATTGAAGAAAACATTGTTCACCTTGTGTTGCATCTTCAACCTTCCGTTCGTTGTCTACGCCCTGCTGGCTACATTCCAACCCGAAAGCGGCATACTGATTTGTAGCGGCATCGTATTCGAATACTTCGGCTATGGTTTCGGCTTTGTAGGTCTGACTTTGTTCATGATGCAACAAGTCGCACCGGGCAAGCATCAGATGGCACATTATGCGTTCGCTTCGGGCATCATGAATTTGGGTGTGATGCTTCCGGGTATGTTGAGCGGATGGGTATGCGAGACCTTAGGAGAATGGTTCAACAAGCCGGGAGGATACGAACCGTTCTTCATCTTCGTGCTGATAGCCACGATTCCCGCGTTCCTGATAACGTATTTTGTACCGTTCAAGTATGCGCCGGACGGCTCGTTGCTGAAAGGAGAAAGAGAATAAAGACAACACTATAAACTTTTAATTATTAACTATTAACTAAAAGAAAAATGGTAGAGAATTTCAAAATGCCATGGGAAGAACGCCCGGCAGGATGTACAGACGTGATGTGGCGGTATTCGCAGAACCCCGTTATCGGACGCTACGACATACCCACCTCAAACAGCATTTTCAATAGCGCCGTAGTGCCATTCGGTGACGGATTCGCCGGTGTGTTCCGATGCGACAACAAGGCGGTACAGATGAACATTTTTGCCGGATTCAGCAAAGACGGCATTCATTGGGAAATCGAACACAATCCCATTCAATTCAAGGCGGGAAATACGGACATGATTGAATCGGATTACAAATATGACCCGCGCGTGACATGGATAGAAGACCGTTACTGGATTACCTGGTGCAACGGATACCACGGACCCACTATCGGCATCGGCTATACGTTCGATTTCAAGGAATTTTTCCAGTGCGAGAATGCCTTCTTGCCCTTCAACCGCAACGGCGTATTGTTCCCGCAGAAGATAAACGGCAAATATGCCATGCTGAGCCGTCCCAGTGATAACGGACACACACCCTTCGGCGACATCTATATCAGCTACAGCCCCGACATGAAATATTGGGGCGAACACCGTTGCGTGATGAAAGTCGCTCCATTCGAAGACAGTGCCTGGCAATGCACCAAAATCGGTGCAGGCTCCGTGCCTTTCCTCACCGAAGCCGGTTGGTTGCTGTTCTATCACGGCGTTATCAACACCTGCAACGGCTTCCGCTACTCGATGGGTGCCGCTATCTTAGACAAAGATTGCCCCGAAAAGGTATTATACCGCACGCAGCCTTACCTGTTGGCTCCTGCCGCTCCTTACGAATTGCAAGGCGACGTGCCCAATGTTGTATTCCCCTGCGCGGCCTTGCAGGACGGCAAGCGCGTAGCGGTGTACTACGGTGCAGCGGATACGGTAGTAGGCATGGCATTCGGCTACATCGATGAAATCGTTGATTTCGTGAAGTCGCATTCGCTTTAAAATCTGAACACAGAGGCACGGAGACACAGAGACTATCAGTTAAATTCCTTATCTCTGTGTCTTTGTGTCTCTGTGTTCCATTATTATCCAATTTACCAACCCTTAAACCTGAAAGACATGAAACATTTACTTACTTGCATAGCAAGCTTGTTCTTGTTAAGTCCGTTGACGGCACAAGAAGAACCTGCCGGCTATGTGAATCCGTTTATCGGAACCACCAACTTCGGCACCTGCAACCCGGGCGCTATCTGCCCTAACGGCATGATGTCTGTCGTACCGTTCAATGTGATGGGCTCGTCTGACAACACTTACGACAAAGACGCACGATGGTGGTCTACCCCCTACGAATACACCAACAGCTTCTTCACCGGCTTCGCGCACGTTAACCTGAGCGGCGTGGGATGTCCCGAATTGGGTTCGCTCCTGCTGATGCCTACCACAGGCAAGCTGGACGTAGACTATCATAACTACGGAAGCAAATACGAAAAAGAAAACGCCACACCGGGATACTATACCATCTCGCTCACCAAATACGATGTACTGGCAGAAGCTACCGCTACGCCACGCACCGGACTTACACGTTTCACGTTCCCGAAAGGCGAAAGCCACATCCTGTTAAACTTGGGCGAAGGGCTGACCAACGAGTCCGGAGCCTATATGCGGAGAGTCAACGACCGGGAAGTGGAAGGCATGAAAGTGCTGGGCACGTTCTGCTACAACCCACAAGCGGTTTTCCCCATCTATTTCGTCATGCGTATCAGCCAGGCGCCTAAAGCGACAGGCTACTGGAAAAAACAACGCCCGATGCAAGGAGTTGAAGCGGAATGGGACCCCGACCAAGGCAAATACAAACTGTATACCAAGTACAATAAAGACATAGCAGGAGACGACATCGGCGCATGGTTCACTTTCGATACGGAAGAAGGCGAACAGATAGAAGTGGCCATGGGCGTATCGTTTGTCAGCATTGAGAATGCACGCGAAAACCTGGAGAAGGAACAGCACGGCCAACACTTCGACGCTATACACAACGAAGCACGTAGCCGCTGGAACGAAGACTTAGGGCGAATCAAGGTAGAAGGCGGCACCCAAGACCAGAAAACCGTATTCTATACCGCACTTTATCATGCACTGATTCATCCCAACCTGCTGCAAGACGTAAACGGAGAATATCCGCAAATGGAAGGCGACAAAATCCTCACCACGAAAGGAAACCGCTACACCGTATTTTCATTGTGGGATACTTACCGCAACCTGCACCAACTGATGACACTGGTCTATCCCGAACGCCAGATGGATATGGTATGCACCATGATTGACATGTACAAGGAACACGGCTGGCTGCCCAAATGGGAACTGTATGGACGTGAAACCCTGACCATGGAAGGCGACCCTGCCATCCCCGTATTGGTAGACACCTGGATGAAAGGCTTGCGTGATTTCGACATCGAACTTGCCTACGAAGCCATGCGCAAGGGAGCCGACACACCGGGAAAAGACAACCTGCTCCGCCCGGACAACGATGACTATATGAAATTAGGATACGTTCCTTTACGCGAACAGTTCGACAACTCCGTATCACACGCACTGGAATATTACATCGCCGACTATTCACTTGCCACCTTGGCTGAAGCCTTGGGAAAGAAAGACGATGCCAAACTGTTCTATGCCCGCTCAATGGGATACAAGCATTATTATTGCAAGGAGTTCGGCACATTCCGCCCCATCTTGCCCGACGGTACCTTCTACTCACCTTTCGATCCCAAACAAGGGGCAAACTTCGAGCCGAATCCCGGATTCCATGAAGGATGCGCCTGGAACTATACGTTCTATGTGCCCCACGACGTAATGGGACTTGCCAAACTGATGGGCGGAAAAAAGAAATTCATCGACAAGTTGCAAATGGTATTCGATAAAGGGCTATACGACCCTGCCAACGAACCGGACATCGCTTATCCATACCTGTTCAGTTACTTCAAGGGAGAAGAACGGCGCACACAGCTTTTGGTAAAAGAACTGCTTGCCAAATATTTCACCACCAAACCCGACGGCCTGCCAGGAAACGAAGATACAGGAACCATGTCGGCATGGGCAATATTCAGCATGATGGGCTTTTATCCCGACTGCCCCGGCGTACCTGAATATACGCTCACCACTCCTACCTTCGACAAGATTACCATCAAACTCGACCCGAAATATTACGGACGGGACAAGCTGGTTATCGAACGGATAAATGAACCGGGGGATTCCGGATGGGGCTTCATCGACTACATCCGCATGGGAGACAAAAAATGCGGATACCGCATCAACCACAACGATTTAGTAAAAGCCGGTACACTGACCTTTAAGGTAAAGCCTGACGTACCAGCGAAATAGATTTACCTGTCAAAAAACGATGCCCCCTTTCCTATTTCGTGAAGAAACCGGAAAGGGGGCGTTTCTATGTCATTCCACTAACAAGAATCAGTTGTTTTCAGGACGGAGCTTACGTACCACCACACCCGTCTGCCACATTTCGCTTTCGCGCAAGGCTTTCAGCTCTTCGTTCAGCTTTTCGCGATAGTCGGGCTGAGAGTTGGAGTCGATGGAACGCTGGGCTTCCAGTCCGTCGGCTACCGACTTATACAGTTTTTCGAATACCGGC